>Ga0136643_10004580_pt1 | contig 19147 bp, 17 predicted proteins | sample TergutLab28metaG_FD_96883 | JGI IMG/M metagenome (GOLD analysis project Ga0136643, IMG submission 96883) | Labiotermes labralis P1 segment gut microbial communities from Petit-Saut dam, French Guiana - Lab288 P1 (version 3) (version 3) | ecosystem: Host-associated > Arthropoda: Insects >...
GGTACTATTATCAATCCTCACACTGTGATTTTGTCCTGCATTCTGATCTCGAGACATGACCATGTACTTAGTTTTATCAGCACTTACTTCCAGTCCAATCTCCCTAGTAGCAGCTACTAAAGTACAGGGTTTTAAAATCGTGATGCTGCAAACTTAAATGTAACAGTAAGTCAGTCAAGACTAGTTTGGCACAGGCATAAATGTCATGCTGTGTCGTGAGTCGCACACATCACAATTTTTTTTTTTTCACAGTGGACAGTCACTGAAAATGTGGTGTTTATGATAAACATTGTGGGTTCTTAATCGAATTATATGCGAAAATTCATTCTACATTAAATGCTGCCATAAATTTCACTAAAAATTTCTTGATGTTGATATACGTAGCAAATCAGTGATGATTAGTGATAACACCTGATAATACAGGATCATTGCTGGGAAAACGTGTATTGATAGAAGCAAGGCGCTGAAAGACAAAGTTTATGTCCATTGTCTCCCCTGCAGCAAAAGAACAAAAAATGATCAAGGGGACATTTCAAACAATTAAGTGTTACAAAATATATGTGAAGCTGTGTAATTGGACTTGTAGTTCACAGTGTTTTGAAGGATTGTAGTGCCTTCAGAATGGTGGAATTACTGACCCCACACAGTGTTTCATCCCAAAGGACTTGAATCTTCAGCACCACTGTTGTGGAAACCTAACTGTCACAAGGCAGACATTGTTAAAACATCTTTATGATTTCAAGGTAATAACAATTGAGGTAACATTGGAGTGAAAAGAAATACACATGCTGCTGGTAGCAGGAAAAACAGCTTGCGTTTTCTTGGGTACTGAGTTGGGTTTGTAAAGGGGATATTCGGATGGGATTACATAGGGTCACATAATGAAAACCTGCCTATTTGATGGATTTCATTTATTGTGTGATCATTGTTAACCTATTGTAGTGGAATTCTAAGCAAGGCTGTGCTGTGCATTTTTCATATTTGCACATCTGTTCTGGGGGTGTGAATGCTATATTCAGTGGATAACTTTATGAGAGTTATGATGTTGGTGCATGCTAACGCTGTACTTGAGCATTGTATGCTGACTTTAAAAGTAACTCCACGAAAGTAATTACATGAGCAAATCAAACAACAGATGTGCTAGCAGCTGTATAATCCTTGCAGTTGAGTGTTTTTGAAAAATGTTTGTGCCAGCATATCTGCAGTGTGTTGGTGACAAAATGGAATGATACAGATGTTATGTTCATCTCAAGAGAATTTGGTTAACACAACTAAGGAGAGGGGTAAGACATTGAATAATCAAGAAGGAATACAGCAGTGAAACAGGTAGGTGCCAGAATTTCATTGGCAGGGTCAAATGAAACACTTCAAGATACACATATAAGAAATCAGAAATTTTCATATTGACCTTATGAGAGGAAAACATGTCAGTGTTGTAGGAAACTGTGGATACATGTGTTTCATATAATTTTGCTGAAGCTGCAGATATACTGTAAAACAAGTACCATTTTATATTTCCTGTCCGTAGGCACATCTTCACGTACTACTATAGCTGTAAATATAGTTTGTGAACAATGGGAAATGCTAAGCACTGGTAAACAGCAGAGGTGTCAAGTGTTGGAACATACGTCATTATTTTGAATAAAAGTTACATGGTCATGCGTTTTAATTTTTCCTATATCTAATTCTGTGTGTGTATATTGACCTGGATGTTCAATTTGATGCAGTCAGTTTCGCATGACTGCATCTCCCCTTCGCCACAAATGCCCCTATGCTTTCATTACTATAGACCCTTGTTACAAGATGGTCTGTTACACTACAAGGATGAGCGTGTACCCCAAGATGGGAATTTGTGTATTTTAATTTATAACATTGTTCCCTATGACTTGCTTTGTGACATTTCTGTAGAGTATGCCTCCATCTTGCTTTTGGTGTTTCTGTTTGTTTTGTCTGTATTTTTTAATAAGTCTGTCTTCTTTGGTAATCCTCCACATCTAGTCATCATTATGTTTAAACCACACTGCACTTGTTTCTCCTTGTTTTTCTGGCATATTGATATATAAATTTTGCCAAATGTGAAGTCATATATGCATATTAGTAAATTACACAATGTGGACTAGTTGCACCCCCAATTTTTTTCAAATAAGGGACAGGGAGCAGTGTACAAAATATTTTATTAACTGAAATGAACTTTTGAATTGTAATGTGTAACACATAATACACACTTTGGTACAGCAAAGCAGCACTGGAAAGTGCATTACCACTTCCGTTGCTTAGATAGGTACTCTGACATGATTGATTGTGTAACTGTTATGCTGCAGATTTCACTAACCTTTGTATTCATATATTGTATGTGGCCAAGAACTGGTTATTGAGCCATGAATTAGGGATGGAAGTGGCTACAGTTTATAGAATATCAAAACAGGTAAGAGTGAGGCTGCTACAGATGGGTTTGCACTGGTCCCTGAAGTTACAAGTTATTGGTCTAATTATGGTCACAAAAGGAACAAATAGGAGAGGAAGAGGACTTGTATTGTCAAGTAAATTACTCCCCATCGTGAAAATAGTTGTGTAATTCAGGACCAATAATAAAAATGTTGGAAAAATTCAACAAAGATTGGATCTGCCATTTCTGAGTAGCTGTGTTAGCATATATGGTTGTTTCTGTAAAAGTGAAGAGAATGAAATTTAAGAAAACACCCACAATTGCACTACATTACAACATAAAGTTGTTACAATTAAAGCGCTATAACTCTGACATGTCAGAGTTATAGTGCTTTAAAAATCTGCATACATATTGCTGTCAGCCAAAACAATTTTATACATCCTGTTAAAAAAATATGTTCTGGTGTTGTAATTATAAATCCTGTATGTTGTAATGAAGAGAATTATTTGGTCTTTTATTGAATTTTAACAATTATTGCACATATATTAAAACCATAAAATTTGATGAGAAAGGTTGAAGTTACTGTTTATTGAAATAAGAATCGTAATGTCGGCATGTGACAAGCCAATAATTTTGAATTCGAGAAATTGCTTTATAGGTTTTTATGGTAGGAATGGAACCAAGATCAATGATTTGTTCAGGACCTGCACTATTGCAAAGCTGCAACAATGTGGGTATTACATTATACAAATACAAAAAAAGTTTGAGGTGTATCTTATGTACAGACTTTTTACACAGCAAGTTGGTTTTGAGAAAATAGTCAGCTCACCATTCAAATTGTCCCTTCACAACCCATATTTCCCATACTTAATATAAATGCCTGTGCACTGATGCTTGGGCTGCTGAATTATAAAGCTGAAGGCATCGTGGCCCTTTGGAAGATCAGTAACTAATATTTACCAGTAAATGTTGCATAACAGTTGTTTGATCTTGTATTGGCCCATAAAAACCGAAATGAAATTCTGTGTAACTTCAGTTTAGATGTTACAAAGTTGCAGCATCCTGTATGTGTGTTCATATCCTGTGCATGAGCTGCCCTGCCTATTTATGTATTATAATGCTGTAAAGTTCATGTGTTAGAGCTGTTTACTACAAATGCAACAGCTGCTGGTGGAGTATGTCAGGAATCATAATTGTGAATTGAGAAGGGGCTGTTCAGGAATTGCTGAAATGAAGATACTAGTTTATGTTAAAAGGGCATATAATTGTATTGCCTGCGTGTTTTTTTTTTTTATTGGTGTAAAAAAGCGTAAAACTTTGGAAGTAAATATTTTGCTATGGTCCCATACTGGAGTGAGGATAATGGACTTGTTTCAGTATATTAGTAGTATGATCATTCTCCAGTATTTTAAGAAAGGACTAATAAAGTCTGGCACTCTTCACTATATATTTCTAATGCAGAACGTTTTAACGGCCATGGGTTGGATCCAACCCCGAAACATTCCCGCAAATTTTAGGAGCCGTGTGTGGAAGTAAGTATAGCGGTGGTCATATGTACGTACAGAATACTGTCACCGCAAACGAGTTGCGGATGTCAAAACACGGTGTTGATGGTGTAAGTGTAAGATGGCAGAGTAGTTTCAGCAGCGAGATACGGTTGAAAGTCTTTCCAGCACCCGCAAGTAGTATGGGTTATTAATGGCGGATGTTGTGCAAGAAAATAACAGGTAGAATCAAGTTTAATAAGTACTCTCCCGGCATGAATTAAGTTACAAAATTATAATATTACGGAATTGTATTATTTGGTATACAGCTGGTTGCTTTTTTTGTCGTATAAAACTAAGCAGTGCTGTATACCGAAACCAGCGATTATTGTACGCCGTATATAACGGTCATTTCTACATGAAGTGATAAGTAACGAGTATTATTGTGAATATTACTTGAAGTGTGGATAATGGGAATCACTTAATGAACTGCATGCAGCTGCTTACTTAGTATGCAGTTGGCAAGGAATGTGTAGTATTTCCTAACCTATCACGCCTGTGTTCGTAATTCGTAATGTGACGGTTTCCGTGCTAAGAAAATGTTCGTTTATAAGGTAACCTGCTGCATATACGTTATAGTAATAATACAAATTGAAAACCAGAGAGTTTGTCTAAATGTTACAATTTTAAAGTTGTATGAAACTAGAATATAGGCTTTTGGCTGTCCCTATGTATGTCTACAGGACTACTTTAAGCACAGAAAGTGAAACAAATTCTAGTAAGAATTTAAGGTTCCTTTCGCGCAGATGTATCGATCCATATGATGAAGGTCGTAGGAACTATAAATTAGTATTTTTAAAATGTAATCCATTTACATGCATAACTTTCACAAGTGCAGATTCCCAATGTGTAAAATTTAGTAATGTTTCTGACTGCCATAGTATTTGTAATTTGTATACTGTAGTCACTGGTAACGATGAATATGCCCGGAATTAATTTTGTCAGAAAAGGTGAAGCCAGGTGTTTATAAAAGGTGTAACCATCATCATCTTTTGAGACAATAGTGCATCTTCAGACTGAGAGGAAAAACAGTAGTGTTGGATGTGTGTTTGAAATAAGTTGTAACTGGAACTGTCAGATTTACTTGAAACTTTTCAGAGATGCTTTGCCAGAATATCCTAATGTCATATTTTGTCAATGCCCTGTGGTTAGCAGTTCAATCATTGTGTGGTGAAAGTGTATGGTAACTCTGGTAGTTGGACTCACATATTTAACATTACTGATACCAGAGCTTACAGTTGGCTATGATCTTGAACTTTGTGTGTATGTCCATGCATACATGCATGCTCACACATGCATGCATGTTATGTATGTAGGAATGATGTACACACACACACACACACACACACACATGCAATCTTACTAAATACACTGGCTACTTGATGGTAAAATGTGTTTTCCTATTTGCAAGAGGGAGAGTTTGGTTGTCTCTTTCAGTGTTGTGTCAGTTTTTTGTTTTTATTTTTGTGCATGTTTTCCAAAAATGAGCCAGATTGTATGAGGTAAAAAGTTGAACCTTGTTACTTCTCTCAGTTTACGTACATTTATTCTTCATATAGTAATAAAACTAGAGTAATTTGAGTTGCACTGGGGCTGTGATTTAAGTAGACGTACATCAACAAAAACGTTTGTAATTCAAACCAGTGGATCAGTAACATTAAATTAAGTGACTCACTCCAGATATTCTTTCTTTCATAACAGTAGGTACAAGAAGTTTTATAATAACTTCCATCTTTCTTTCCCAGCATACTTCCATGTATAAAGAAAACTTATAACCAATAAGGGTAACTTCATATAATGGGTATGAAGCGCCGCGGTACAGGAAGACGACAAGTTTTGAATTTAAATGACAAGCAGGATTCTCCTCGTCGTACTTGGCAAAGTAAGTTATGAACATTTTGTTTAGGCGCTGCACGTTTTAAGTGTAATATAAAACATGTGAAGCTGACAGACCGATGTTTCAAATTCCCAAGGGCCTAATACGAGGGGAAGTCAGAAAGTAAGGATCCGTATTTTATTGCCACCAAATAACTTCACATAGTGAGATGCCTCTTTATTCACTTAAAGTTCAGACATTGGTCGCTAGATGGAAGCACTTTCGTAGCTCAAGCTCCACAATTTTCGTGGATGACACGGTTCCACAGTGGGCACTGTATTGTGTGTGTGGACACAAGAAGAGGTGCGATCAGCTATTCGGTTTTTGTGGGCAAAAGGCACAGATCCAATTGAAATTCATTGTGAAATTCAAGCAGTTTATGACTCATATGTGATGACCGTGCAGCATATGTGAAAATGGTGTTGGGAATTTAGTGGCTGTCATGTGAGTGTGACAGATGAACAAAGGAGCAGGCGTCCTTCCACATCAGCAGATCTTGTCCCTGCAATTGAGGAGACTGTGTGTGCTAATCGCCGAGTGTTGTTTAAAGAGTTGGAAGAACAGTTTAATCTTTCACATGGCATAATCTGGGACATTGTTCATGAATGTTTAGGGTACAAAATAGTGTGCAGCAGGTGGGTCCCTCGACAACTGACAGAGGACCACAAGAAAAACCATGTGGGTGCATCCCTTACTTACCATCTCCGCTTTAATGATCACGGTGAGGATTTCTAGCAGCAAATCGTTACTATGGATGAAACTTGGGCGCACCAGTACTTTCCTGAGACAAAAGCACAATCCATGGCATGGAAACATCCAGGGTCTCCCACCATCAAAAAATTCAAGACATCAACCAGCTCTGGGAAACTGATGGCGACTGTGTTTTGGGACATGCGTGGTGTGCTTCTGTTGCACTTTTCTCCTCCTAATGAAAAAGTCAATTCTGCTGCTTATCAGACCACTCTCAAAAAAACTTAAGAGAGCTGTTCAACACAAGAGGCCTCGGATGTCAGACAAGAGGGTGCTGTTGTTGCATGACAATGCCCAGCAGCATGCAGCTTATGTGACAGTGAATCTTTTGGAATGATGGGGCTGGAAAATTCTTGAGCACCTGCCCTACAGCCTGGATCTGGCACCTTTGGACTTTCATGTCTTCCCCATCATGAAAAAGCATCTTCATGCCAAGTGATTCAAATCACATGGTGATGTCAAGCATGAGGTGTAAACATGGCTGCGTGGTCAGGATCCCACCTTCTGTTGACAGGGTTTTGAGAAATAGATTTCCCGCGTGGACAAGTGCCTCAACAGAGAAGGTGACTATGTGGAAAAATAAGTGAAGTGTAATAAGTGAATAAAGAGGCATCTCTCTATGTGAAGTTATTTGGTGGCAATAAAATAGTGAACCTTACTGTCTGGCTTCCCCTCGTATTTTATAGATTGGTGAGCTGTTCAGGTGTTAGGTTACACATGTAACTTTCATATTTGTCACCTTGTGTTATATTTTTGCTAGTGTCTGTTGGCCATCATATAAGTCATATCATAGTTTGTTGGACCTTAGTCATGTCGCTTTGCATGGACAATCAGTGTAATTTCTTTACCCATTGAGACATTGGGTCAGTTATTTAAAAAAAAAATGCCTAGATAAGTGTATGATTTCTAGTATAGAAATGCACATTGAATGTACAGACAATAAAAATGTTTCTCATCTTCTCTGTTTAGCTGCTGAATTTTTGAAAACTTTTCTTGCAGCTAAATATCAGCAGATATGTGCAGAGCATAGTAGCCAGAATGGGGATTCTGAGAGTAGAACAGGTGTGCCAGGAACCATCTCGTCCACTTCTTCCAGTAAAGCTGATACTAACAATCCACTGAGTGGTTTGGTTGGACCTTATCACTCAGACAGTGAGGTTGAAGATGAAGGAAGGGAAGCAGCTGGAAATTTGGATGCCAAAGTTTCAGACTTTCTTAGAGTGAGTACCCCCCTCATTTCCAGTTTACTATCTGTTCTGAACGGTTGGTAAACTTATTTGTCCATTAGGTTAAAAGAAACCCTACATATTCTGTAACTGGACAAGTTTCCATTAAGAGATGAAGCCTCCAAGTTAAAGGTGAAAAATCAAGATCACCTACTATGCCACTTCACCTGCCGTCACATGACATGAACCAGGAATGAACCTGAGGCTCTGTAGTGTCTTAACAAACTGCTATGGTACAGTCTTGTCAATTAGTGATGAATGAAATTTATGTTTGTGTGTGTGGATGAATAAAGTAATAATTTGATTTTTTTAATGTGTGGCACCGTATCTTGAAAGTAAAAATTTTCCCTGTTGTATGCATAGTGAGTGAAGAATGCTTTACATTTTTTAATGTAGTTAATGTTATACATCTTCTGCACTCTAGTTTTATTTCCGGCTACTGCACAAAGCATAGTTTTTGTGCTCCTACATGTTTGAGCCACCTGTATGCTTACCATTTACTGATAAAATGCTTCTTGTGTCTTTATAATATTATAGCTCACCGTTCATTGCTACAGTAGTTGGCCGAAATGTGTAGGAGCAAAAAACTGAAGCTGTATGCAGTAGTTGGGAAGAACACTAGTGTTAGAATGCTTTACTTTATTTGACAAGTGAAAAGATATTTTATTGGATTGTGTAGGAATTTGTTGTGCATTGTACTATGCAGGCTTTATGTTGCATCTACTGTAAACTTATTTTATTATCTATTATTTATTTTTTCTCTTTCTATATGGTACTGTCTAAGAGTATTGAATGACACACTATCTTGAATAAAGGTAGACCAACTTGATGTCGCTTATTTTATTATGTCAATTTATTGCTCAACATGTTTTGGATGTTAATACACCCATCTTCAGAAGCTTGCGACTACTTGGTGTGTTATTGCATAGGTTGTATTGTGCTGGCTTGAGGCGTGTTGGTGTTATGTAGCAGGTTGGCTGTTGGTGTTGTGGTATCCGAATGCGGGTGACATCAAGTTGGTCTACCTTTATTCAAGTATCAAGATGATGCACGGTCCAGTACGCATAAGACACACTATCTGATTCAGCTCAAACATGATCCTTCTTTGTGTTAGCAATATCCTCTTTCTGTCAACAATATTTTTGTCACACACATTTGTAGTTGATCTGCATGTATTATTTTTTTTTACCGAGTTCAAAAATGATACCAAATTTTCTGTCTGAACTTCATGAATGATGCATGAATTTAGATTGGGATATAAGTTAGATCAGGAAGGAGGAGGATCTGTTGCTTTTGCTTTTGTTTGCTGTGTAAGATCCTGCATATTACTGTTTGCATTATTGTGTGCAGCATTTGTTCTTGTTACTTCAGTTTTGCAATGCTACTTAAGTGTTGACTTTCATTTCTCTTCTACATACTTTTTTTTTTGCTCACTGTACCTCATGCATTTTAGTTGTAGTTTTCTTTAATTGCTGGTTGCTATGCAAATGTTTCTTACTGGAATATTGCAGAAGCATTTCTGCCACCCAATCATTTTTAGCTGTGTGGGTAGGGAGTTGTCTTCACACGGGCTAGCTGAATAGGTCTTACCACTTGCTTTTCTAATGAAATGAATGAAGCCAGAAAAACACTTAAGAGATTGTTGTTTTTGGTTAAATGTATTGGGCATTACTGCAAAGTGTACTGTACCCACAGCAAGAAAGATAAAGTTACTGCCTGTGCTTAATGAAGTAACACACAATCAAGGCATGTTTGGGAGTTGAGGTACAGCTCTGTGCATTTTTAGCATATGAATAGTACCTAAATTTAGCATCAGTCTTCAGATCTTGTCACACAGTGAACATTTGCTACTTTGAAGACCACCAAGAGCTTTGGAGTTTGGTGGTCAGAAGGGAAGTAATATAAAATGTGATGGCCATCCTCTATATAGCTTTCTGATGGAAAATCAGTGTCATGTGGATCCACTGTGGAGGTGGTATCATTGACAGCTCTGTGTTGAATAGCTCCAGCAGATATGAGCAATCTTGTTAATTAGAGTTTATTAAAAACGAACCTGAAAGTACAGCTTCTGTATTAAAATGTTGGTATCTTCAAGTAAAAGGGACTAAGACACATTCCGCAAGTGTCAAAACATTTTTTTATTAATTTTTTTTTACACAGGAAGTCAATTTAGTAACTGTAGTAGTGGATTCTCGCTTGGAAACCCTTGACCAGGAATGTGACTGAATCGAATGGCACCTATTGATTGGCTCCTTGAAGCTGTTGAAAGCTTTTTCTTTTTTTGGTCCATAATGAAAATAGGCACCTTTCAGTTCCAGTAACATGTGCCATTCATGTGAAGGAACCACTTGAAATACGCACCTTCTTGTGAAAAATATACAGCATTTGCATTATTTGTGGCTTGAGTTTCCTCCTGTCTCTGTTTCTGATTTTAAACATTTATTTTCTTTGTAGGAAATCCAAACCATTGCTCCAGCCAAACCCCAAGCAGAAATTCCAACATCACAAATGACAGGAGTAGTGCATTCCACAGATGCAAGGAGCCATGTACAAGCATCCTCAGCTATGGGTAAGCCCACTGGTATTAGGAACCTTCATTCACGTTTAGGGAAGTTTATGGTTATTGTTGAAATAAAAATTGCTACATTACAATGGAAATATGTGCATAAGGAAATAGGCATTGTATTTTGGCCTAGAACTTAATGTTCATATATTTCATTTTTCTTCCAGCTTGGCAAGAATGCTATGATGAAAATTCTGGTTACATTTACTACTGGAATGTGGAGACAAATGCAGTAACTTGGGAGATGCCACCTGAATATCAGGCCTATATTGCAAGTGCCACTTCCATGCAGGCTCAGCATTGGATGATGGACCAGTCAATGGGGATGGTACCAGTTATGCCAGCTCAGCATCAGATGATGGGCCATGCTGCAATGAGTAAGCCTTACTTATACTCTCACTTTGAGCAGCATTCCTTAACTAACAAAAATTTGTACCATATGATGTTTAAATGTGACTCAGCATAAAGGATCTTTGAACATCAGAAGTGCATCAGTTAACATAAATTGTCATTAACTACAAAATAATTGCTCCTGCTTTTTTCAGGTTGTAGCACATATGTAAAAAATAATACACAAAATTGTAGTCATCACCCCACATACTTTTTAGGAATGTAAATGTTTATAAATTAAACTTTGAAATATCTTAAGTATATTTTAAGACTTGCACTGAATATGACATCACCTTAGTAGACAGAGGGCAGTGACTCAAATGGTGTCTGTAGTTGTTGTGCATGATCGTGCGCCTTATCAAACATAGGTGGACCCTCTGATACCGTCTCAAAATTCAGATGAGTTTCATCCATGTGTGGTTGATTGGGAAGAAGATACAATCTTGGATCTTCATGATGTCTGTGTTTTATTTAATATTAAAGCTTTTGTATCAAAAACTGTTTCAGAGAACATGAAAGTTTGGTTTGATTATATTGTAAAGGATGATATATATACACACACACACATGATTATCATCATAATCATCATCATCGGCTCTACACCCCTGGATGGGCCTTGGTCTCCTCATATATAGATGACAGATTCAGACCAAAATCAAATTTGTGTAATATCATTTAAGTGTACTGAGTGTGTGTGGAAGTTGTGCCAGATAAAAGAAAAGTATGTACTCTAACTACCACTGCTACTGTAATAATTATTGGACAACAGAATACCTGCATCAGAACATTATATGAATAAGAGGCATAAGCATCTGTTTGTTACATTTTAATGACATGTATTGCATTTTCAAAGAAACATTTCTTTTCTCACCCACTGGCCCCCTCAACCTGATGTCTCAGTTAGCCTCTCAGCCTGGAGACCATTTGTTCTGACTGAAGCTTTTGTCGTATTCTTCAGTGTCTCCATGCAGATGCTGGAATGGTAGGCCTGCTGTCAACTAAGCAATGATCATTTCCACTTGCTTCCCAATTTATTATTTACTGATATTCCCGTAAGGATAACTGTTTCAGCACCAACCCTGAATATGCTTGTTTTATTTTTGTCTTCACACTGACACTGAATACACTCGTACGTGTTTCTTTGAATGTTGGAATTAGACACTTGTTCACGGAATTTAAGTTGAAGAGGCACTGAATCTTTCCTTCCTGGCAGAGTCATTAGAATAGCAGCTCATTGAGAAAATTTGTTTTAGAGGGCATGTCACTGCTTAAAAAAGTAGAGGTAAAGGGGTTAATTGAGCCTGGAATGATCAAGGCAGACTTCTTCTCACCTCCTTCGTCTTCCCAGCAAATATTTCAGAGGCCCAGTTATAAAGTTCTTCACTTTCTTATCTTTGGCAGTTCCTGCGGTAGCAACAGCATCAGTCGCGTCAACAAGGTCATGTACTGCCAATAAGAATAGGACGGATTTAAGGCCCCCTGGAACAGTTGTTGAAACCAGTGCTGTAGCAGCTGCAAAATCAAGTGGAGTAAAAAGGACAAGAAAGAATGCAGCAAGCGATTCTGAAGATGAGTAAGTTCAAGAGTTTCAAATACAGGCAGGCCTCCTTTTATGCCAGAGTTATGTTACTGAATAATGTCACACATATTGAACAAACAATTCCTATTTAAAACAGTGTACTGTATTTACCCAAATGCAAGACGAATCTAATCTAAGACGACCCCCCAAATAAAACACACCTGCCAAGGGACAATGTGCTATTGAAATCTAAGATAATCCCCCAAGAAAAAAAAATTACTATTAATGACATACATTTAATACAGAAAGAATGTTAGATTCTATCTTCCTTTATGAATTAGTGTCACTGTCTCCGCCCAAACAGTCAGTGCCTTCATCTTCCTCACACTCACTCCTAACATTCCCATTCTCTTCAGTTCCATTCCAGTACATATTATCATCAGTCCCCATTCACTGCATTGGATATACAGCACATCTTAAAATCCTTCATTATCATGTCTTGTGGAATGCACTGCTACGCTGTTATGGTCCACTTTGACTAAATAATATATTTATATTTCTTGGTTTATAAACTGACTTGAACCCATGAAGAAGATTGACAATTTTCTCCACGGATGGTGCTAGTGGCATTAAGAATTTTAAGTACATGTGTTGTGGACTTTTGTGTTGCGTCTGTGGTCTGATCAGTTTGAGCTTCATGGCTGTTTTTTATAGTTTTTAATTTGCAGATTTTTATTTTTAGGTCTTGTAGTTAAATTTGATTTTTCAGTAGCCATTTTCCTATTACCACCCTTGAGCTAGATCTTCTCAGGTCCATATCTTAACAAGTTCAGAGTTTGTATGGTGCCCATCGACTGAGAATGGCTTGATCTAATGGGTCCACCAGGTTAGGTGCTTCCTTGCCTGAAAACAGAGGTGGCTTCTGAAACATCTGCATTTTTAAAGAATTTGACAATAGATAAGGCCCAAAGGAAACTTGAGGCAATAACTGTAGGCATTGTATATTCTCTTGTGTCTACACTGGGCAAGGCAGGCCTTGCTGTGGCTCCGCATAGTCCAGTTCAATGTGATCCAGTTTGGTGTGGTCCATTTCGGTGCTTCACCTGCGAATTTAGGATGACCTCAGAAATTTAAGGAAAATACCTCGTTTTGGATTAGAGAAAATATGGTATTTGCTGGTGACTTACAGACCTATAATTTATGTATACAGTTGTATACAGTATATATACATTTCTGTAATGTAAGACTCGCATTCATAGTTTTTTGGTACAGTTCTTTCCGACAGAACTGTGGTAGTCTTGCTGTACAAAGGAACACTCCTCGTTTGAGATTGTTGGCATTGCATGTTATCCAAACACTTAGCACTTTCTTTAGGTCTATCAGCATTATTAAGAATTGTATGTATGTTGCTATGAGCAAGTCTGACATTACAGCATATGTCAAAATTTGTTCACCCCTACAAAGTCGGCTCATTACATCTAATTTCTCTTCAGTACCAGTTGTCTTTTGGGATTTTTTCACTTGGAGTGTAGTAGGTTATTTAGATTTATGTTTCTCACTCCGTGCTAGTTCTGTCAAGGAGGAAAGTAAATGAGCCACATGATTGTCACCAAGATAATCAATTCATATGAGTAAGTGGTGGCGTGACAGTGACGTCACTTCCTGCTAGCCTCCTGTAGAAGATAAGTATAGCCATGGATTGTCCATGCTTAATCATGTTAAACTGAAAATTATCACATAAATTTGAAAACTTGTGTGAATTTTTAAACCATGTTAAAGTGAAATCACACAACAAAAATTGTATAAAATGTGACGTGCCCATGCTCACATCCAGTAGCATTTTCTTGTATAATAACCTTGCAATATTCCACTGTCACTGATCTGCATTCTTTCCAACTCGTCCCAGTTTTCATTCAACAGTATTTAATTAATGCAATTGATTGTGGATAACTACTGCTAGTTCTCCATGCACAGAATTGATTTCAGAATTAATTTTGTATCTTCAGTCAGCAGCATCCACTAGCGTCTTGTGTACCACATCAACCTGTGTATGAAGTCTGTTGTAATATATGCTAGTGTTCTAGGGATATGAGAAGACCCTCTTAAGTGAAGTAGAAACAGTGAAATTTTTTGTTTCATTTGCAAGCAACCTGTACTCTGAAATGAATGCTCTTAACCTTTAGACACCTAATGTCAACTATAGTGGTCGTACCGCACCGCTAACCTCTCAAGTTGCGTTTTGTATATTTATTGAACAAATATAGGCACTGAATATTTTAAACATGGTACATACTCTCCATTTTTTCCTCTTCAAAATGCAGTTTGTTTCATAATTCTAACATATTTGGGTCCTGTATTATTCCCATTTTATATACAGGGTGTGCTAAAATTAAAAAAATAATTCCGGCACCAAAAGGTTAAAATACTAAAGTAAAAGACTGATTTATAATGACAAGAAATAACACTACATTTTTTGCAGGAGAATTGAAATGATAACATCATATGGACCAGCTTCTGAGGAAGAATCAGAAGATGAGGAAGTGGTACTGCCATCCAAGAAGAAGAAAGGCGTATTTAGTAAAACAAAAACGCAGAGTGTATCAAAAGCAACTAGCTACTCAGTGGGTCCATATGGATGTCCTTCAATGGGTCCAGAACTGCCAGCAGAATCTCAGTTACTGTTAGGTCCACAGGTACAACCTACAGAATGTGATGTGAATTCACAAGCTGAGGAGCAAGCTGATTCAGAAATTGTGGCTTCATCGGGCTCACATCATGTATTTAATAATGCTGAAGAGTCTGTTTTAAATCCAGATGGTGTAACATGTGGTACATCAACATTGCTGTCTAATAGTGTGCCAGACATGGGTCCCCCAGGGGAAGAGCTGGAGGTTCATGATGGTCGTGAAGAACCATGGGTTCAAAAGGCTGATAGCTTGAAGAATGACCAAGAAGAAAGTGGATATTCAGCCCCTGATTCAAGTGAGGACAAAACAGTAACAGATAAAGCAGAAGGTTTGACAAAACCGGATAACAGTGTTGCAGAATGTGAATCAAGTGTTGCCAACTCAGCAGACTGGAAAGTTTGTCATTCTAAAATGGAGCCAACAGACTCTGTGGATGAGTCAGGAACTCGGGGTTCTGGTAACACAAGTCCAGTACCACAGACTACTGAAGAAGAGAGTGATGGAAGTGGGGAAACCGATGAGGGAGTTATTTTGTCACGGTTACGTAGCCAAGCCCGTGTCTTAAAGGAGCTGGGCGGAGAGATTCCTGATGAAATTCGTCACCTGATTGACCAGCCTACTTCTGAAGCTGCATCACCAATTGTAGCCGATGATGTTATAGCTCAAATTGAACGGGAACTTCCACCTGACTACAATAATGGCGTTAATAAAGGACAGGAAAAATATGTCACCAGTAAAAGGAAAACACAAGGTTCTAGTTCTAGTGGAGAACACAGTCCAAAACCCACTTCATTTGCCTTAATTGCTGGTTATGGAGATGGCTCAGACCAAGAAGAAGAGTCATTAAATACCTGGCAGCCAAAAAAGAACAAAACTTCAAAACCAAAAAAACCACTATCAACACACTTGGGAAGCAGTTCAGCAAACCTTTTCCCCATAGTGAACTATGAGGCCCAAGCAGCTACTTCAAAACAAAAGAATGTTAGAAGTGTCACTTCAGTCAGTGGTGCAGCAGCCACTGTTGATGTTGAAGCAGAGGAGACCAGTGGTCCTAATGAGAGCATTCCATCATCGTCTAAAAATTCTGAGTTTGGAGGACCTTTGTTTCCTGCAGTTAATGGAGACACTGTTCCTACCACATTGACGGAATCCACAAAGCCACAAGTTTCAAGTGAATATGTATCAAGTGTTGTGACCGGGGCAGGTGTAGAGTCAAATCTTCCAGACTCTACCACAAGCAGTAAGGCTTGTAAACGTAAGATACGTCTAGAAATTGGGGCCATATTTCCATCCACTAGTGTGCCTAAACCACCCACATCCACAGAACATAGTACTCCTGCCATAACCACATGTTCTGATGTTGAAACTTGTCTACCTTCAACTACTACAACAACGACAGCAGCATCTTCAACTGTGAATTACGCTACATGGACATTCTATAATTCAGATCCAAGTTCAGGTGATAGGAGGGGCTTTGGTTTCCAATCAGTTACAAGTGAAGACACTACAGAATCATTTCCAGCAGATCACAGCAGCCGTGCTGGGAAACCGTTGTCACAGCAGAAAAAGGGGATTATCAGTTTTATTAAGGCAGAAACAATCAATTTACCTAAGACAGAGGAGCAGACATCCAGGAGTACCCCAGTTGCAGAGGAGGACATTCATGTTCATGGGGAGGTCAGAGGTTTGTAAAGTCCATAATATAGTTCCTCTTTGAATGTTTTGGTATGTAATATTTCAAAACACATTTTGTTGTGATTGTGTTTGTTTATGTCAATGCAAAATTTTAACTCGTAACATCAGGATATATATAACATTGGGAATGAGAATAATTAATATTTTTGTATTCTTCAAGAAGGAAGTAACAGTTGTTGGGGGACAGGACAGGAATGCAAGTTCCGGTAGGAGGGTAAGAGAGAAAATGGAAGGTATATATAATATTGTGTTTCATGAAATATGTTGAAACCAGACATTGATGCACATTTAGTATATATCTAAGCTCTTGTTGTATGAAAAATTCAATAGTTTTGGAGAACTCATCTTCTAGGCTGTGACTCCTTGTTGTGTTGTAGAAGTTAAAGTTGACCGCGTCTGTAATTATGTTTCATGCCACAAAGATGTATTGTAGAGTTAAGGTATGACCATGTATTGTTTAGCTTGGTGTTAGATACAGATGAGTGGTCATTTTCTTGGCCCCTTGTATGCATAGGAGAATTGGTTGGCCCCACAGCCAGTCTGTACCATGTGGCATAAGAATTTAAACTGTAATGACCTGGTCTGCCAGCCCCTCAGCTCTCCTAGTAGCATTGCCTATTGGCGGCTCTCCTAACTTCATTATTAGTTGTAGTTCTATTAGAATATGCTGAGGTTATTGGTTTGAAAATATCTGTGATTTTTTTCAGCATATAACAAAGAAGAGCTTGCAGCCTACCAGTATGTTGAGCAACTTGCGTATCTGATAACAGAAAAGGTGAAGTTTCTAGGGGAAGGGAAAGACCCCGTGTCTCCTGTGCAAGTTATGGCCATTCAAATTGAGGTAATATCAAATCTGGATATGACTTATGAGTGGAACTGCAAGGGTAATTGATTATGATGGTATTTGCCATCATGCAGTGGTGTGCCTTGTGTCATCACCACCCGGGATCAGGGTACAGTAACCACTCCTCCATGATTGTAGTTAGGAGGAGTGACTATGGTATGTTGGGCAAAACTGCATTAAAAACTTATTACAGGACAAACAGGGTAACAAAAGTGGATGCTTATGGATCTCCTGTCATGTATAAAATAAACACTGTCATATGCACTAATATATTATTAAATCCCATCACTTAAAACACATTTTTGGACATAAATGTTTACACAGTGGTTGGGTAGCCAATTCTGCCATCTGTTATGGCAGTTGAGTGAGTAACCACCTGCATTTATCCATGTGTATGTAAATTCTTCATTATTAAAAAAAAAGTTTCCATTTAATTAATTAATTCAACCATATATATTCAAAACTGTGGTGTGTGAGGAGTCACTGTGTGTAAATTACAATAGAACCCCCACTTCACATTCATTTCCAGTACTCCCAGGTCGATATTCTGTGTTTAAACTTCCTGGTGTTAAGGTTTCCAACAGTTCTGTTCAGATGTACTGCCCCTTAAAGAAACCTTACATGGTGGTTATGTAGATGTGTTAATTGTATAGCAGGGAACAGCGGTAAACTGGTTGTAGTGAAACTCAGTGAGACAGCCCTTGCCAGAAAGTTTTATTATGTGTGCATAGCGTTACTATTTTAATGTCCTGCCCGTGTGTTCATAAAAGGTGTTCTTGGTAAACATAACCACCGTCAGAAGGAGTTACTGTACATAATGCAAATTCTTTTGCTGAACATTATGTTTTACAGGCTAAAAGTGTTACATGTAAAGAACAATATTATCTTACATGACAGGCATAATAGCTGAAAAGCATCTCACATGACCTTGAAGGCTGTCAGAAATTCGAAATCGGCTTCAGAAATTTTGTTCATTAAAAGTTATTTTCCCTTGCCTTCCTCTCTTCCTTTCTATGTTGTTTTCTGCCTACGTTCATGTTGTGCTTGGTTACTGAACTATTCTGGTCCCCGTTGCTTGTAAATTATTGGAGTGTGAAAGAAACTTTTTAGAGGAGTGTTAGTTACAAGGACATAAAAGTAAAGTTGCCGCTGTGCATGCCTTGAAGATCTTTTTATAGATTTGTGGAATGTTTAAATAAAATACAGTACATATGGGGAGTGAAGTTGTAGCTCCAGTCATTCTTAACTTCAGCACTGGGTGGAGGTGAGTGGTCAGCTTGGCACCCCAGATACTTACCCTAAGAAGAAAGGGCCCTAGTTATCCATTAAGTAGGCAGCTGGGTAGTAGGCTCCAGAGTCAGTCTGGTCACTGGAGAAGGGAAACCTCTTTCTCTGTTGCCAGGAATTGAACTGTGGCTCAAAAGACATCAAGCCCATATTCTCATCACTGTACCAACCGAACAGTCCCACATGGCGGTAGAAATTGTAATTTATTGCCATTATAGTGACTTAGAGAATTTTAAAATTCAGCAACAATTTTGTGGCATACGAGGTCTGTTAGAAAAGTATCCGACCTTTGGCCGGGAAAAAGAAACTGGCTTACTTGGAGCGTTGGACACCTAATCACCCTCAAAGTAGTTCCCTTGGGACTCCACACACTTCTCCCA
>Ga0136643_10004581_pt1 | contig 19147 bp, 4 predicted proteins | sample TergutLab28metaG_FD_96883 | JGI IMG/M metagenome (GOLD analysis project Ga0136643, IMG submission 96883) | Labiotermes labralis P1 segment gut microbial communities from Petit-Saut dam, French Guiana - Lab288 P1 (version 3) (version 3) | ecosystem: Host-associated > Arthropoda: Insects >...
AATAAAGGTAGACCAACTTGATGACACTTGCTTTATTATGTCAATTTACTGCTCAACATGTTTCGGATGTTAATATATCCATCTTCAGGAGCTTGCGACTACTTGGTGCGTTATTGTGTAGGCTGTATTGTGCTGACTTGAGGCGCCAATCCCGCTACATTACACCAACACACCTCAAGTCAGCACAATACAGCCTACACAATAACGCATCAAGTAGTCGCAAGCCTGAAGATGGATGTATTAATATCCGAAACATGTTGAGCAGTAAATTGACATAATAAAGCAAGTGTCATTAAGTTGGTATACCTTTATTCAAATGATATTGAACCTCTAGGTTTTGTGAAAGATTCGGAATTTCATGGCTAGCTGAGCAACGAGTGGCTTCTGAAAAATACTCTGCTCAATGGAGTCAGTCAGTGGAAGGATTTCTCACTTTTATTAGCTGCATTAAACAACTAAAGCTCAGTAATGCAACATTAAAACGTACATTCCGAATAGTAAGATCTATGTTCATTCAGATTATTTGGAACACTATAACATGATCTCCAAAGTAGCTAAAATGTAGTGCTTGTTATGACGAATCTGTATTTACCTTGAAACTTGAGAGAACGTTTGGAAATCAATAGTTGCACGTTGAAAATATGTGTCAGTTTAAAGATATACTTAATGATAGACCTCTGTTACACCCATGAAAAGGATGTTTGGCTTTATGGCTGTTAAGTAAGAATTGCAAGTATATCTTCAGTAGCGCATGAACACTTGAAAACACAAATTACACAGATTTTCTCTATTTCTCGTAATTGCAAATTCAAACCAGCGTGTGATTTCCGCGTTAAGTAGTTAAAAGAGACTATTCACATTAGATTCAATGGAGTGTCTACATATTACACACTGCAGTTTCTCACACCCTTAACATTCGTATTCTTTATTTAACATGAGTACTGTAACGAGGGGGACCGCGATAGCACAGTGGTTAAGGTGCTGCGCTACAAATCGGAAGGTCGCTGATTCGATCCCAGCTGGTGTCAGTGGAATTTTTCATTGACATAAAATCCTCCCGATCGCACTATGGCCCTGGGGTCGACTCAGCCTCTAACATAAATGAGTACCAGGAGTATTGGGGTAAAAACGGCCGTTGTGTAAGGCTGACAACCTTACCACTATCCTGTGCCGTTGTCACGAAATCTGGGAACCTTAACTTCTTAAGAACCCTCTGGGCCACTCCAGGTCTGTAATGGGACTGCTTTTTTTTTTAATTTAACGAGTGTATTTGGTACAGGTTTTCCCACATGTATGCCATGGAGACATATAATTGTTCACTGCCCGTTAGGATTTCGAATATGGTCATGTTATTCAATTAAAATAAATTGTATTGTGAGGTATTATGAAAGCTAAACTTCATTAATTTCCTATTGTCCTTCGTCACATATTCCACAGAAAAAGGCAGCTAGAATAATAGCCCAGTGCATAATCGTACGTACAATATACAGAGTATTTTGAATTTATGACTTTCTTGTTACCAACAGAAATATTGACGCCGTTCTCTTGAACCGGAAAAAAAATTAAAGCTGATATAATTTGCATGCTTTAATTTCGTAGCAGTGCTCAAATATATTAATTTCTAAAAAAAAAAAAACTCTTTGTTATAGTCAGTAGTTGTGGTACACAGACGTAATTTTAGGACGCTGAAAGCTACTTTAGAAATTTCACCCAAATTATTCGGATGTTTCAGTACTTCAGAATCTTTTTAAATAACCCAGACTGTTATGGTGAATCGCAACTTTAAGTATGCATTCAACAATGAGATTGTTGATTATCGAAGTCAGGGTGTAGTGGTGATCATATGTACGTTTTGGGCAAGGTGAGGAAGTGTAAGCCAGGCGCTGTAGTGTCTATACGTGTTGCAGTGCTTGTCAGCCATCATGATATTGAATTTATTAAATTATGGTTAGGACATTGTGTCATTTGTGACAGTAATTAGAGCTGTAAATTACAAGATTTGAACCAAAGTAACACCATTTCATAACAGAAGGCATTAATGTTTAAAAATCCTACTACAATGCGAAATGTTACATGTTGAAATGGATTTATGTTTGTAACGGCACAAACGAAGAAATTGTATACCATACACTATTTCACTGAACCTTCTTTTAATGCGTATTTTTTCTGCTACCATGTTTCATACATAAAGACTTAGTTTTTAAGCTGCAACTAGCTGATTACTTAGCCGTATAGCACCAATTCGCTCAGAGCGCATGCAAGATTACTTATGTACATGATGGTGATTGTCTACTTAATCGTGGCCTCCCCAGGGCGAGCGATCCTAAGGAGACCATGAAGTGGGAACACTACTGTGACTGGATGTTGCACAGAGAAGCAGCGATAGCAGAGCTTAGCTAAAACATGCTGTAAGTGGTTGAACGTGTCTAGTGTCAGAGTATAGGCGACACAACACTTGTTTTGTCGTGTCTGGAGTCACACTGGTGTAAAATTGGTGGCAATAGAACATAAATCGCAAGGTTGTCTTTATGCTATTGCCACCAATTTTACTATAGTCTGCCATAGTTCAAGTATGGGGACTGTCCATAAAATTCAGGGCTAGAAGATGTAACTGAGGGCCATCTTTGAACTGTGGCAGTATTAGTATTATTAAAAAAATACAGCTGATCCAAATAAGAACATCAACAATGATGGCGACAACAATTATAATAAATAACGAAAATTATGTTGCAGATATAAATCGATCCATCGACTGCATTCCTTTAAATAATGATCTTCCATTGCGATGGGATAAGGGAGTCGGTCGGTAAGGACGGTCGGTATTGTAGCTCTTTGATTTTGTTCCTTCTGCCTGCTGTGGGATAGAAGATGGCTATTCCAGTTAGGCTTGTACATATTTAAAAATTTTCAAACGCGATTTTCATAAGTTTAGCCCCGATTCCGAAGTGGTATTTTATTTCTTTGTGGTATAGATAGGAATTTTAAAGGAATTAATAGCATATTCTTATTATGATCTTTGTTTATGATACCTTCGGCTCTGGTACGTTTCTACCAACGTTATTGAGGAAAATATTTTCTCTACACTTTGAAGATTGAGGCAGCAGGTTCCTCCATAACACTGACAACCAAGTACCAGACTACACGATAGTATAACCCGGAAGACTGCAGTACGAACAGGAAATGCTCTCTCTTGTGTGATATGAAAATTATTGTCCAGAATGCGGACAAATGACAGATGTTTTTCACAGCAATTAAGCTTCGGGTTCCATAAAAGATCAATATGCCTTGGCTAGCAGAGGGAGTTTCATATTCTCGAGAAAGGATACCCTCCTTAGAGTTAGTAACTGGTGGCATGAGCTACAATATCGCAGACGCGCAGTACCGGATCAGGCCTGTCACGTCCTCAGGTGATTTTGACCTTTGTGATATGGTGATGTGGTGATATGGTGATGTTGGAGAAATAGATGTAGTTAGAAGATGTAGTGCACGCTCGCTATCCCGCTCAGGGCCCATCACCTGGTTCACTGTACACGTGTACACTCAGTCCACAGCCCAATGGAAAACTTTGCCAAAGACAGTGCCGAATTATAAGGACACATTTAATATCAAATCATGTGTAGATCACGTATGAAATGTAATTTTAGAGCTCTTAATCTTGAATTTTGATGGCCGTGTGAACGTGTGTAAACCAGGAGGGTTATGAGAGGTTTCCATTTTTATATGGAACTGAATGTACACATAAAACAGTACAAACAACTACAAACACAGTCAAACAGATTTTTGTTTGTTTTGTCACTCGCGTCACCCAACACAGTCTCTTGTTATTTACGTACAAGAAGCGAAACCATATTTTATGGAAGATCGATGTCCGTTTTTTGCCTCAAGAAAATTTGTTAACATTTCTGCCATGTTTTAGATGCGTGAAAGCATTTTGCATTCAAGTATATCGACACAGACTGAAATGTACTGAAGGCACCGACGGAATCTGCACTGCGTATTGAAAGAATGATTACTGCGCGGACAGACAGCGGATGATCTGGATTATGTGTGTTGTTCAGACGATAGACACAGCAATGCTCACGGCCATGTAGTAGTCGAAAAGCTACATTTAAAAAAAATTGAAATAAATGATGCGTGACGTAATACCGAAACTTGTAAACTAAAATCCTAGAGTATGATGCAGAGAAATGAAACATAGGGTCGCGTTCCCACACGCAGCTTTACGAAGTGTAGAATAAAAATCCTCGTGACTGTTCCATTTCTTTCCTCCTTCAGGCAGATGTGTTCTTTCTATTGCGATTTATTAACAACATTGGTTCTACGGGAAATTTTTGATCCGCTCGCATGTAAATCTTTCATCGTGTAAAATTATTATTGTCCAGAAAAGTTCTTTAAGTTAACGTGAAGGAGATGGTGTTGGGGTCGCAGCGGTTCTGTAGTATGATGCTTGCAGTGCCATGCAGTCAATGATAAGAGTCGATGAGGAACGCTGTACGGTTCCGTTGGAAAACAAGAAGCTGTCGGGGAGAAATATCCATTAGTTTGTTGAGTGGGGCTGCCTCAAGACACCGGAAATCACGCTCTTTTCTAGTAATGATGTTTGGTGTACTTGTGAAGAGTGTAATATTATGGGAGAACTTTCGGATAATGGGACCGCACCTTACTGTGGCGTTTTAATAAATATTGAGAAATGTTTTTATTACGCTTTTTTGTTTCCAGATTCTTACAGTGTAGGTTAGAAAAGTAGATTTCGCCCTGGAACAGGTCGCGAAGGCCCAGAAGGGGAGCAGAGGTATAGCTCTACTCTTTCTTTAACCCCTAATAGGGGGGTTGAACGGTCAACTCCACGCCCCGGCCTCCTTTCTCCTCAGAACGAGAACCGGTATACGTTTTATGGAAGGCGGGGTGCGTTCCAGGGCCGGTCTGGACGGATGCAGCATATTTCGCCCCACCGGGATTCGATCCACGGACCGTCCAGTCAGTAGCGAGTCGCTATACCGACTACACAAGATAGGATAAGTGAACAGAATTCAATGTTTTTTGGTTCAGAATAAAGAAAAAAGTCAAATGTACCAATAAGCAGTCAAACCCAACACCATATTTAAGTCGATTAGGCGACAAGTTTCGGCTTAATTAAAAGCCATTATCAGACCTTCCCTTTCAAGATCCTTTCAGTAAAAACTTACGACTGTCGTTAGGAAGGAGATCTCTTCCTTTACAAATTACGTCAGAGGAATACAATTAATCAACTATTATTTACAAAAATGTATAATATAGAGGTAAAACCTAAAATTTGTATAAGCAACTCTTTTTTAAATATAATTTTTATAAAAAGCATGGTCGGCAGTAAATATATTGTGCGCACGTCCATCATACTATTTTAAGGCCCAAAAGTCTTCTCTGATCCAATGTATGTAGACCTATCTTGAATTTGGTGTTAAGGATACTGCAAGAAGCTTGGATACTTACTACGGTTTTATCTTTTCCATATTTTCAGTTTTGAATCAATAATGTCGAAGTATTTGGTTGTTTTTTGGAGGTTTCTTGTGTAAATTATCTGGTATCTAGTCCTGTTCTTAGCCTAAACAGTTCGACGTTATAGCCAATCAACTTATGTGTGGTGTAGTGTATAACTGTATATTGGTAAAACTGTGTTCAACAACACAAGGGGACGAATCACCTTCAAATTTAAAAAAAAATTAAGAGTAACTGCTATTTCTTCGCATCCAGTCTATTTGGCCATATTACAGGTATTACTGAAATTAAGCGGAGAATTAAGTCAATATGGGGGGAAATCGTAATACTTCAGAAAGTGTGAGAATATTTATATGACCGCCTGTTGTGAGGTGCGGGCTACTAGACCATTAATTAAAGATCGCAGACTGCAAGAAAACCTGGGGGTAGATTACGCAGTCTTTTGTAGAGTTGGCTCAACTATGGTATGAAGTCATTAATTAAAATAATAAATAGAGTTTGGGAGTAAAACAATGGATATACAAGTTATATTGAAAATGAGATAAATTTTTTAAAGAATAGAAGGTGAGGGAGTGCGATAACGCGAAGGACAAGCTCCTCCAGGTTGTCTGCATTCAAAGTTAGCACTCTGAGTGAAATTCGTGTTGTTCTTCGTGTTTCTATTCAGCAAGTTTATCTACTTTTCTGTCTTCTCTTAGACTCAGTGTTTCTGTCGGCTTGTCTCTGGCCTGGACCCATCTTCTGTTCTACAGTTCCTGCCTTTCCTGCACTACATCAGAATGGTACCAGGCGCTTTATTATTTTTTTGTTGGTGTTGTGTATTTTAGCCTCGTTGATTTTGTTAATTATTTGTGTGTCCATGGTAAGTGCGATAGACGATTTTGCCTGAGTGTGATTTCCGGGAAACTGTGACAGATAGCCACAGGAACGGAATGGTCCATTACAGCTGAGGACTCCGAGGTCTCGTAACCCGGGTTTCAGGGATCAGGAAGGGACACGATCTCATGAATACCCACTGTTTAATATCAATGGCTTAATTCGATACGTATTACAAATTAAACTTACAGACCATCTTCACAGTGGGTTATCCTAGAGTTGTTCAAGTTAAGCCATTTCAAATGGTCAGCAGAAATAACTTTTTTTTCTTGAAATTTATCCGGAATTTTTGCTGATATTCTTAGCATGTTCCGAATATCCAGTGCATAGTGCAAATGACGCAGATTTGTATAGCATTTAGCCCCAATATTATGTTCGAAAATGTTAAATACAGCGTATTTGTTACGCTGACCATCATTGGGTAGGACAGGGTGTTTATACGGAGGAAGAGTAATTAATATCTTATAACTTAATATAAGACCTTATCCTTGGTATTTTATATGAACCTTGTTCGTAAAATCACATCCATTTTCAAAACACATTATGGTTTTGACTTATAAATGGGTTTAAGTACCATCATTACTTCGGACACCGAGCTGATGCTTAGGACGTACATTGTGACGCCAACCTCCACGGGCGGACCTGCAAAGCAGCACAATTAACCATAGGCGTGACTGCATACACATAAGGAACTAGCACACACGCAAACACGTAACAGCTCGCAGCAGCAGTGAGTGGTGTGGACCCAACAGTATCAGCCATTTGTTGTAGATACTTAGAAGAGACATTTTAAAAGTTCTACTGCATGTTAATGGTGACACGCACCGCAAATCATATCGCTTGACTTCTTTAAAAACCACGTACTGTAATGTTTAAATCACGCAGTTGTCTGGAAGAAGTAAAAACATTATTTCTATGGTTGTGATTCATAATATGGTCGATCGTTTTACCATTATCCATAACAGAATTATGTGGTATTTAAACACGAATAGAGGATAATTTTCAGGCCTATTAAATAATAAAAATAGCCAATCAGACGAGATTTTTAAAGAAATCTGACGATATTTTATTCGAGAAGACCTTCAGAAAACACATTGACACATATTGAAAGATGTCCCGCACTCAATTAGGATTACTGTAGAAGTTCTCTAGAATAAGTGGCTGAGAAAGTTGGGGCCCAGCAAGCGACCTGCTGAAACTTACAGTAGGTAAAAACAGCACATTACATTTGCAGTGAAGGTATCTGGAGCGTGCCGTCGTTTCTGTAACAGAGCGTGATTATGTGAATCCAGGCCAACTTTGTAGTAGTATGTGATAAGAGACCACAGTTATAATTAACAGCAACAGAAGAACCAAACAAACATACAGTGGAGATGGGCGTTATGAGGGAACGTACTGCGAGTCAAGTCAGTGCGTTTTAAGAGCCATCTGTCATCATGCGCCTAATGTAGAGTTACGTTGTGGCCGGCCACAGAGTCTGGCTAGTAAGGTCACATCATTCGGCTTAAAGAATATAAACAGGAATAGAAACGTATTCATAAAATCGGGGTCAATTTCTATTCAACAGAGCTTGAAAAAGTGGCCTTAAGAAATAAAGAGGAAAGGTCCCGTATTTCAAGGCAGAGAAATATAAAAGGTGCAAGATATTGATGGAATCTTGTTTTGTGTTGTCCGTGATTCATGCGACGTGATTTGAATAGTTCGTGAGAAAACTGCATTTTGTTTACAACTCGGTTTATGAGAAAAAGACCCCGGTTTGCTTTGTGTGTGTTTGATGATTGAACGCCCACAAATAACATGCGAAAGGTCGGTTTGAACAGAAGAGCAAGAAAAAAATAGGAAGGACATGGTTGGGAAGAATATAAATTGAAATGAAAATAACATTAAACCAATAGACCAATAATAATTTTTCAAAAAGAAAAATTGTAAAAAATATTTATGTAACAAATATCTAATGATTTCAAAATGGTGGATGCTGAACAGTAAAGGCGTGTAGTACCATTTTCACTTCAGAGAGGGAGCTGATACTCAGCACGTACATGGTGATCCCGACTTCAACAGGTGTACCTGCAAAACATAACACCACACATGCAAGGCCAACAGACACTGTAGCCGGAAAAAATGTAACTTTGCCTCCAAGTAAATCTGCTCATTAACAGTTAATGAACTCATCTTTCAGATTAGAGTTTCTTTCTGCATTCAAGATATACATACAAGTACAAAACAAGTGGGCCTATGTTTTCTTTTGTGAGAAAGTGCAAATGCATTTTGTGACAGGATCATTCCTTATGAACACTGTACCTTATGGAACACTGTCGCTGCAACTTTTGAAAGCCAGCTGCCTCGACCACTTCAATAATGTCTCCGGTACATTCAAGGTACTCGGTGTTAAATCGGTTTCATGCGTGTTAATGTGGACTGCAAGGAAGTGCCACCATATATCGACAGACTTCTGTCTAGAATAAGCAGTTATCGATTTAATTTTGAAAATAAATAGCCACGTATTCGGAAATTTAAATTGTGTTATGCAGTCAAAGTCAGTCGTTAAATTAAAAATAATTAACTTTGTTTTTTTTTGCATAATGTTTCTGAAAAGTGTATTCAGAGATCATCACTCAGAATGAACATATAATTTTTCCAAGTCGCCAGATGTATGGCGCATATAAATGATCGAGGATAAGCAGCTTCGATTCCAAGAATGACAATATGTTCATTTATGAGCTGCGTTCGCGATATTCTAATCTTATGTCACTGCAGGAATCCTGTCAGACATTTTGTAAAACGCATTTGCAAAATTCTTACGACACAAAGTTTATTTATTGTTAATTACGGTTTGTTTTATTACACTCTGCCGACACCTCAATACATTTCACTTTCTCGGATGTAAGATATTCCTCTTGACGGTAGAAGCAACCTTCAGGTTTAAAGCAGCAAGACATTAAGCACATTAAGGTCTATTTTCGTATCATACTGGAAATGTATATTTGTGTAGGACTGGTCATGTTAGTAGCAAATGTGCTTTAAATTACTAAGAGCAAATTATCACATATACATGTTGCAGTTTACTAATTACGATAAAAATATTAGCCTAAGAAGGACGATCAGATAATTTAAAAAATTCGCTCTTTGGCCGTCCCATTTTCCGAGTTAGTGGGAAATTTAACACAGTGTGTTCTTTTTTCAAGAAACAATCTATTTTACTCTGGAGAGAAAGAAAGTTGAGTTTATTGTTGTGTATCGAGAATATGAACGTTGCAGTTTGAGTATTTTGCGTGAGAAAAAATTATTTTATGTTGTAATTATTTGCTCTTTCAGTGCGTTGATTTGGAGTGTATTCACACTATTTGTGTCATATTTCTTTCCTGTTGTTTTTTTTATTGACTTAGCTGATATATAAATATATCAGTTTGCTTTTTAATATTATACGTTTCTAGAAGTACTGGGTATTAAATGCCTTGTCCCAAAACAGAACATACCACTGGCATCTGAATACCGCGTAAGGAGAGAAATTGAGCATGGCTGCGTCGTCTGATCCTCTCCATTAACGTCACTAATGAAATCAGCAAAAAGCGCATGTACAGACGGAATGAGTGAGCGCGTTGAATCACGGCATGCTGGCTTAGCGCCTTGGGGTCGTCATGAGAGGAAACTGAGACATTATTCTGGCTGGATAAGCAGGTTCACTTGATTATCTCTGAAGAGAGAAGACCTCCGTTCACTGGCAAAATTTCTCGCCATATATTGGCATACCGTTTGTTATTCAAACCTGCTATCCTTATTCACATATAATTTAGAATATCTGGCGTCTTCGTATAAATCTTAACTGTGACTCGAATCTGAAGGCAGTTTCTCTTTCTTGTATGAAGTTCGGTACGACAGTGATGCCCCTTTTTTAATTTCAATCTGGAACTGTTTAGATTTTCTTGCCATTGGTTGCAAACCCCGCAGCGGGCGACCAGCCACGACAGCGACGACAGAGACCAAAGATAAATCTGACGTACTGATTTGGGATGGTTCTTGGAGAGAGGTGCAGATAGTCAATTCAGAGCGATATGTGTGGGGGTTAAATAAGTAAAACCAACGAATTCAAATAGTTACACCAAACAGGAAGATAATTCGCATCCTCTTCCAGCATGACAACGCCACCACACACCACTTTGCGCTCAAGGGAGGTGATTGCAACCGTGGGGCGAACTTTTCTCTCTCATCCTCCTTACACTGCCGATTCGGCACGATCCGACTTCCAAATTTTGGTCCCCTGAAGAATGCACTTCGTGGATGCCGTTTTGCTGGACGACGAACAGCTGAATCAACGTGCGTGAAGAGCTACGACGGACAAAGTGTTTTACGCCACAGACGTAGAGCGTGTCACGCAAAAATAAAAAAAAAGCTTTGATAATGCAGGAGACTTCGTGTAAAAATAATCGAAACTTTGTAAAGGTTGTGCCCGTCATACATGTAAATTTAATTGTAAGCGTAATTGTAGTTTATGACAAAAAATAATGAGGCATTACTTTCATACCGACCTACCTATCAGCCTGGCTCTGTTCTCAAAAATTTTAAAGAAACTTCCGGTTTTATCTGTTATTATACAACTCTGTGTTCTGACACTGTTTTGCAGTGTTTCATAAAGTTCATGCAGTGCTATACCTCTGATACAGGACGTAGGAGTGTCATTATATATTAAGTATCGTAGACGTGGTTACCAGATGTGTGGGCTTAAATTCAAAATTTCATCCTACGCCAGATGGCGTTATTAATTATTTAACAAGGACTACATTTGGTATTTTAGATTTTCATATACTTTTAAAACCCACGCACAAAGTGCAATAGATTTGGGATCACGTGTGGGTACCTGGATTTGGGAAAGCAGCTTCACAGAAATTTTATAACATATTGTGGACCTATACATGTGTGATATGAAAATACCACAATAGGACACCACAAGGAGGCAATTTACTCTTAATTCAGAGACTGTACGTGTTCCGACCAGCGTCCATCATTATGGATCATATATCATTAGTTTTATGGACCTTATCAATATTCATACAAGGATATATGTTCACTAATTATGGCGGCTAAGTGAAACATGTCGGATTTCTTAATTAGAGTAAATATATTTAATTATCAACCAACAAATGCACTTATATAGAATAACACATTAAAACATTTAAAATCGCTCCGACATGTTTCGATCCAAAGATCATCCTCAGGGAGCTACGTTGTTCCTTGCTAAAGTCATTTTAAAAACATTCACAAAATAATTCCATTATATTAACAGGGTGTTGTGGCAGTGTATCGTGTTGTGTAAGAGTACGTTGTTGGGAATGCGTCTGGCTATGGTGTGTGTCGTGTGTTACGTTAGGATGATCTTGGGATCGAAACATGTCGGAGCGATTTTAAGTGTTTTAATGTGTTATTTTATATAAGTGCATTTATTGTATGATAATTAAATAATTCTACGAAATGCACGGTGCAGCGATGAGGATAGAGTAAATATACTTATTACTGTGTACTTTGTTGGTATTTTTACATCGGGTATAAAGCGAACAACTGATAACGAGATAATGTAATTTATCACAAATATTGTAACATGGTATGTGTGCAGACAATAATAGTGTGATTAACTACCAGGTCACAGTTACTTCAGGGCAATATAATGGTACCTAAACAGAGTTAAGATTTGCAGTAGGCCCTGTAGCAGCCGCGAACTCAACGTTTATATTCTTCTGTCGTCTGTTTTGTGACACAGCAAAATGTAGTTTGCAATACAGTAATTTGGACATTTATTTTATATTCGTTATTTTATCGAGGATATATTTTTTACCAATTATTGGCCAATAATTTACCTTATCAATCTCAAGAAATTTAAAAAACACCACTTCGCTTCACTAGAGACTTTTCAGCTGATCTACGAATCTATAATTGCAACTAAACACTAGTTCCGTTACTACAGGCAGTGTCAGTAATCTTTATTAAACATAACAAAGGGTAATTTTGAAAAGTGATCTTAAAACATATTTATTATGAAAACACATTACTCGATAGCCTTTTCCATAGATATATGTCAGATTCAAAGGTAAAACGAATTTGAGCAAATACAGGTACTCCTGTATTGAAGAGTACAGGACACATAGCTGTAGAGCAGCACCGCTGCGAGAAGTTCAGATCTCGCAAATCATGAAATATATTTATCCCCCTTTCGTTCCGTATCGAGGCAAGCCATAAAGCCGACTTTTATTGCCACTAAACCATTATTCTTAAATTTTGTTATTTCAGATGCCTCTTTTACCTGCAGGGACTAGTAAAGTTTTACGGTGTGTGTAGGATCCGTCTTGGTTGCTCTAATGGTGATATACAGGTCCTTCAGATGAAATGCTACTGTGCTAATGGCTACTTATTTACCCGTTTGTTTATAGGATGATGATTGTTCCCAAACACTTCAAGTCCTTATTCAAATTATTATAATGCTGGTTGTACAGAGTTTTGTATTATTACATCGTAAATTGACTATATAATTACGTCCATGAAGAAATGAACTTCAGGTTAGATTCGGCGGAAGGTTGGCACTGTTAACTTCATAGACTTACTTCTTCCCGTCTGCTGTCCAAAATCATGAAAAAGGAAGGTGCTTGAAAATAAAGTTACTTGATTTATGTGACTTTTCGGTTGTCTTTGATTGAAAATAATGTCCTAGGTAAAAATGCAAATAAGAGAGAGAAAGGAAGTAATAGGATCATCGAGAAAATTATATTTTTTTAGTATCACTCGATTGCTGGTTGTAACTACAGTCTAGGACGGACCCGCCCAAACCGCACTTCGCGGGACACGTGTTGTCCGCGACGGAGAGTTAAGTTGCCCCTCGGTGGTATTAGAAATTAGAAAAGTATGTTAACCCTTTCCCTGGCAAAGCCGTGATAGAACGCGGAAGTGACTTTTAAGACTGATGAGCTGTTTCCGTGTGGACATGCATTGCTATACTCATTCGGTCAGTAAAAATGTTCTAAAAACACCGACACACTTGCTGTGCTCCAAATTGCAATTTTATTATCCTTTCCTATAGTTTTATTGCACACGACTTATAGAAAAACACGCAGGTAAAATTATACATGTAATTTTACTTATAAATATTAATCAGTGTTTATTCTGTGTTGAATTTCACGTGGCCCGCAGGCAGACCAAATCTTGCCGAAACTGCCCGCACCGCATAAAAGATTGAGCGGGCCTGGTGCAAGGGCTGCTTTGAGGTAGGCCTTTAGATCCCCTCCAACAACATCTGCTACCTGCAACCCTTCCCGGTTTGTGAAGTTTCTTACATGTTATTTGGTTGTACGAACAAAATTAAAAGGACAGCTAAAAGAAATTACGTGGCTTGAGAACGAAAATTGATCAATTTTTTTCTGTATTTTGGGCGAGGATAGTGAGAAGAAATACAAGGAGCGTTCCGTTACTTGAAGCACAGTATGAATTAAATTGTTTTAGCCACTTGAAACGCGTTGAACAAGTCTTTCATATGTGTCTAACCTACAAGCTCATACATTTCATTTTGGAGGTACGTAAACCACAGTCAAACATATTTTCATTGTTACACCGTACATGTTGTCGAGTTACTCAACTATTACACCAATCACTGCACATATATGGGGACCGCGGTAGTACAGTGGCTAAGGTGCTGCGCTACAAATCGGAAGGTCGCTGGTTCGATCCCAGCTGCTGTCATTGGGATTTTTCATTGATACAAAATCCCTTCGATCGCACTATGGCCCTGGGGTCGACTCAGCCTCTAACAGAAATGAGTACCAGGAGCATTTCCTGGAGGTAAAGGCGGTCGGTGCGTAAGGCTGACAACCTTACCACTATCCTGTGCCGTTGTCATGAAATCTGGGAACCTTAACTTCCTGGAACCCTTTGGACCACTTCAGGCCTGTAACGGGACTGATTTACCTTTTACTGCACATATATAATATTTATAAAATGCACACATTAAAACATTAAAAACGCTCCGACATGTTTCGGTCCTAAGACCATCATCAGGGAGCTATATCGTCCTTGCTAAAGTTACACTAGAAATAGTCACATATTAATTTCGTTGTACCAGTAGGGTGTTGTGGCAGCATGCCGTGTTGTGTAATGTTATGTTGCGAAGAGTGCCCTGCTACGGATGTGCATTCTGTGCTTCGTTGCGTGATACTCACGCAACTGAGCACACAACATAACATTACACAACACGGCATGCTGCCACAACACCCAACTTGTACAACGAAATTAATCTAGGACTATTTCTAGTGTGACTTTAGCAAGGAATATATAGCTCCCTGATGATGGTCTTAGGACCGAAACATGTCGGAGCGTTTGTAATGTTTTAATGTGTAAACTTTATAAATTTTATAAATGTGCAGTGGTTGGTGTAATAATTTAGTAGCACAGTCAAACAATTTTGAATTTTCTTTAGTAGAAATTTGAATTCCACATGCCTTGTAGTGTGGGTTGCATTACGTGTCAGGAATGGTAAACTGCGTGGATGAAGTGTCGTGTAACGGGAATTTGTGTGTTGTTCACGAGAGATATCAGACCAGTGTTGTGCATTGCCGTGGGGTATCGTGATGTACGGATGTCGGAGTGCTAACAGGTCACGTACAATTTCATTTCCCGCTTCCTTACAACATTTTGCAGTGAGCCGTAGAAAACTCTCACTTTAGAAAAAAGAAAAGATTATTGCATTCTTACGTTCTATGATTAAAAAAAGTGATTTTTTACCCTGAAATTTGACAAAATATTTCAAAGAATTTATAATTTAAAGCCTTCACGGCGAATTAATTCAGTAAAATTTTCTCGGGCTAGCAACTCGAGGAAACCTAAACGTGGGTATAAAAATCAAATGTGCGGAGATTTATGACCTCTGCTTACAGTTAGCCTATTTTATATTTGGCACGTTGAAGAAAGAAGCAGCAGTTATTGGTCACGTGCGGACATAAACTGAATACACTATTGTTTTAGCACACCACATTGCATTAAGCTACTCTGACGAAGAAAGTGTTGGTGAGTGTGATATCTTATTGGTTTGCTTAACATATTAATGTTAAATGTTGAATTACATTGGAAGAATATTGTGAATGGTAAACATACGAAGCTTTGAATGCGTGTCTCGTCTGGATCGGGTGCGGAGTTCCAAAAAAAAACATCGCTCAGGGTAGTTAGAAGCAGGGCCGAATTTTGAAACGACTGTCTTACTGATTTAAATATTAAGTGTTGTCGCTAATTTGATTAACCCGGTTGGTCATAGGTTAGAGAATTTGTTTGAAATTTGTATATGAGTGAAAGTTCGCTAGTATTACTTGGAGTTTCATTAAATGTGACTTTACAGAAGGGCATGTCTCTAGTAGGTCTGTCGGAGATTTCGTTAAATTAATATTGATACAATGGAAGGGATTGTCTCTAGTGCGCCGGTTGGATAGTTCGTTTATTTTGCCTTTTCACCGTCTATATCATATCTGGATTACGTATTAAAAACAGGCAAGCAGGAGAAAGAAGTTAAGAAGTTGGACAAGGAAAGGGTTAATCAGGAGGACATGAGGAAGCTGCAGAACTAAGTGCCAGCATAAGTTATCAGAATTTAATCTGATTTTAATTTCTATGCGAACGTGAGTTAGAGTTTCCGCTGTCGTTTCCAAATAAACTGGGGGTTACCATGCCCTGTGTGGTGCTTGCCGCTGTTTGGTGACATGTGTGCTTCGGGCTGTACTTTGGTCGATATAGTCTTGCCTGTGAAAGGGTCCCAGGGGAGATATGCCGTTCCACCAGCCTGTAGCACGTCATCACAACTTGCTGCGAGAGGAATCCCATTGAGGATATCAGAAAGTCAGAAGTTGAGAGATCGTGGTTGTCACACGAGACAGAGAAAGATTGTGGCTCGCCTTATCCGTGAAGAAGCAAAGATATGAAGCAGTGAAGGCATTTTGCTGGAATACTTTTTCCCATACTAAATCCCACAGGCCTCGTAATTTTTCTAGAAGGACTAGCTGCATGAAGATAGTTGCTGTATGGGAGTACAGCCCATAAAAGAGGAGGTGGAGAGGGGTGGAACATGTAGCACGCATGGCGAGATGAGAAATGCATACATAAGTTTTGTCGAGTTATCCAAAGAGAAGCAATCTCTTCAGATAAGCAGACAAGAACTGACAACCGCGTCTGAAAACCGTGGTGTGTTCACGGTACGTTGTAACCCCTAAGAGGTTAGGCGAATATTGATTTTATACCACATTCATCCTGTTACAATTTATAGCACTCGTGATGGCATATTTGCTTGTATAAATCTCACAGCGAAAGGTGGTTATTCTGGAATTTTTTCAAACCTATTTACCCTTACATTTCATGCAAACCTGGACTTCTGACAACTTAGCCATATGGAGAAATAATGTCGAATACAAGAACGTAATTCTTTAGGAGGCCATCAAGTTCTCTGTGGATATTGGGCACGAGATGGTACAGTTGTGCTTCTGTCTCTCTCACCGATCCATTCCTGTTGTGGAGAAGCACAGAAATAGCGGACCTCTTAACCTTCGTGGGTTGAAATAAATGGAAACGTGGATGTTAGAATAGGAGGCAACAAGAGGGAGAAGCAAACAGTCAGGAAGGGTGGGGAAGGTAACAAAGATTTGTGTGTGAATGCAGAGGTAGATGGATAGAAGATAAAGTGTGCTGTATGTACGTATGTATGTATGTGTCTGGTACCGGTGCAGAGAAAGTGACAAAGCAAACACGAGAGAAGGATGGTAATACTGTATTTGAGAGCATCATCAGAGATATAGAATGACCTGGCACATGCGCTTTGCACATCTTCCCAACTGCCGATGCCCTGCACTGGTGTCGGTCTTGGAGCCCAGCGCTAAACGATCGATACAATAGCAAGAGGCCCACCAGTTCTGGCAGCCCCACCCAATCTCAGGCTAATAAAACCATGCAATCGTTTGGTTTCTTTTGGTCTTTATTGTATTTTACGTGGGGTTGAGCAAGAATAGGCACACCATGGGTTTACAAGCGCACAGGGAATGTTTACAAAGCGAAAGTATTTGTGAATGTGATGTTCTGGTACCACGAATGAACAGCCACAACTGTGTGTGTAAGGCTACTTGTGTTTAGTGTAGACCTGTATTTCGCATTTAGCGAAGTAGGATGTGGCGGTCCGAGCCTCAATCTTTGAGGCGGCTACTTCCTTATATATCTCTAGTCCTCAAGCCTTTTTCAGTGTCTTTGTGACGCAAGGCTTGGTGTTTATTTAACGACGCTAACAGTACCTGGGACTATACGATGCCGAGTGTTAAAATGAATTGAAAAGAATTTCGCAAGTACCGCGTTGAAGTGCATTTCTGGCATTAGGGAAAACTACAGGATGGCTTGCATTGCGCCTGGCATTCGAACCAGGCACCTCTAAACTACAATCCTAAAGCGTCACAGCTTCACAGACGCACTCGGCATCAGATTTGTTAACTAATGTCATGGAGGACGACCTTCGTGAATTTCATCGTCGCTCAGCTATTCAGTAATTTCCCCGCATTTTGTGGAACCAGATGGTAAATAAACGCTGAATAGAATACGAAAAAGTACACAAAATGTATCTTATGCACTACGCTGAGATTTTTAGGCGCTAAATTGCGAAAAGCGACTGCTAGCTTCCTCATGTCAATCCGTAGGTCCGTCCGTCCGTATGGAACAACTCTGCTCCCACTGTATGGAATTTTATGTGATTTGGTATTTGAATATTTTTCGAATATCTCTCAAGAAAACGGGACCGCGATAGCACAGTGGTTAAAGTGCTATGCTACAAATCGGAAGGTCGCTGGTTCCATCCCAGCTGGTGTCAGTGGATTTTTCATTGACATAAAATCCTTCTAATCGCACTATGGCCCTGGGGTCGACTCAGCCTCTAACAGAAATGAGTACCAGGAGTATTTCCTGCGGGTAAAGGCGGCCGGTGCCTAAGGCTGACAACCTACCACCATCCTGTACCGTTGTCACGAAATCTGATAACTTTAACTTATTGGAACTCTCTGGGCCCCTCCGGACTTGTAACGGAACTGCTTTACCATTATCTCTCGAGAAAAAAAGGTAAAGTTTCATAAAAGAATATCGATGCTGTTCATGAAGACCAGTATACTTTGTTATCATATCTCGCTCATTTCTTCTTAGAATGAGAAATATTTCAGACAGATTTGTAGAGTAAAACAAAACACACTTTTAGATTCAGTAAAATTATTTTTTTTTCGAAAATCGCGCGGTTAATGAAACAGCGTGGAAAAATATTATAGACCCGTACAGGCCACAGATTGAGGTCAGGAAATGCTTGCTATCATTCGGTGCAGAATCTTTTATCTTCCAGGTTCCTACCCAAAAATTTAAAGATCAAGATATATAGAACTATAATTTTGGCTGTTGTTTTGTATGGGTGTGAGGCTTGGTCGCTGACATTGAGGGAGGAAAGGAAGCTGAGGGTGTTTGAGAACATGGTGGTGAGGAGAATATTTGGACCTAGGAGGGACGAGGTAACGGGGGAATGGAGGAGACTGCATAACGAGGAGCTAAAAGATTTGTACTCCTCACCCAATATTGTGCGGTGATAAAATCGAGAAGAATGAGATGGGCAGGGCATGTGGCGCGTATGGGTGAGGAGAGGGGATGTATAGGGTCTTGGTGGGGAAGCCGGAGGGAAAGAGACCACTGGGGAGGCCTAGGCATAGATGGGTGGATAATATTAGGATGGATCTTCAGGAGGTGGGATGTGGGTATATGGACTGGATTG
>Ga0136643_10004585_pt1 | contig 19144 bp, 10 predicted proteins | sample TergutLab28metaG_FD_96883 | JGI IMG/M metagenome (GOLD analysis project Ga0136643, IMG submission 96883) | Labiotermes labralis P1 segment gut microbial communities from Petit-Saut dam, French Guiana - Lab288 P1 (version 3) (version 3) | ecosystem: Host-associated > Arthropoda: Insects >...
TGCCTCAAGTCAGCCTACACAACAATGCAACAAGTAGTCGCAAGCTCCTGAAGATGGATGTATTAACATCTGAAACATGTTGAGCAGTAAATTGACATAATAAAGCAAGTGTCATCTAGTTGGGCTACCTTTATTCATACATTTACCATCAATAAAACTGTCGTTAGTTCAAAAGGATGTTGCTTATTCCCCTATAAAAGTATGTAAAAGATTACCACTGTAGATATCAAAACTTCGTAGAGATACAATTACTTTTAAGTCTATATTAAGAAAATTCCTTGTAAAGAATGCTTTTTGCTCAATAGATAAGTCATTATTTGTTAATTTTATGTTAATTAACACCTAACTGTTTTTAACCACGTCTTGTATTTTTAACTCTAAGAAGTATTATGAACATTTAACTTTATTAATTATATCTTTATTGTTGCACTATGCATTTCGTAGAGTCATTTAATTAGCATACCAACTAATGCACATACATAAAATTTCACATTAAAACACTTAAAATCACTCCAACATGTTTCGATCCAAAGATCATATTCAGGGAGCTACACTGTTCCTTGCTAAAGTCACATTTTTAAAATATCTGTTTTTAAAAATTTGGCTTTAGCAAGGAACAGTGAAGCTCCCTGAAGATGATCTTAGGATCGAAACATGTTGGAGCGATTTTAAGTGTTTTAATGTGAAATTTTGTATGTGCATTATTTGGTATGCTAATTAAATTAATAAATTATTAATTATACTTTGGATACTGTATACAGCTGTGGAGTGTATATTGTAACATCTTGTGATACACAGATTTTGTATTCACGCTTGTACTGTTGCTATGCATTTGACTCATGTTTGCGGTAATAGTTGGCTTGTATTGTTAAACTTTGTGATTTTTGTGTATGTTCATTACTAGGACCAGACTGTATATCACAATCCAGTATTCTTTATGGCCAATTTCATATTCAAGCTGGCATTGGGCAGATGATGGATCTGTGAAATGTGAATGTGTGTATGTATTCATGGATGTATGTAAACATTTATACCATGCAGTAAACTAACAAAGGCACATCAATAAGTATGTTTTATCATATATTCAGTGATATGTTTTGGTGGCTTGTGAGACCATCATCAGCGTGTCATACAAGAATACAGACAAAACATGTCAGTGAGTAGTATATGATAAAACACATTTTATTGATGTGCATTTGTTGGTTACTGCATAATATAAATATACTTTAATGCTCAGATATGGGACATATATCAAAACAGTCTGTGTGGAATTTATAAACGTTCATTTGCCAGTACCTTTAATAGGATTGCATAATTATATCTGAAATTTGCAGCATTCTGACATGGTGGAAGAAATGAAAGGAGAAGTAATGGAGTTAGTTGTAACAGCATGTGAAAAACATTCCACAAACAATGAAGTAAGTTAACATCCTGCATTTTATTAAAAGTAGTACATCACTATGTACCCCTTACATTTTACTATGAAATGCAATAATGACTGTGTATGGACATTTAGAGTTCCTGACTTACCAATAAGAGGAGTCTTACTTCAGCATATGTCTGCAGTCTGTTAGTACCCAATCACTGGGAGATCTCTTTTCTTCCCACCATATTCACACATTCTGCGGGTGACTGGAAACAGTCAGATGAAAAGTGATAACATTTCATTTATTAAATTGGGTGAAGAAGATGCTGTTTTAATTAACCTGACAAATTTGTAAATTGTGGGTGTTCCATCCCGTTGTGCTAAAATAACAATGTTATTTATTGTCCGTCTTACACAACAATAATATGATGTAAAGTTGAGTTATATACAGTTAATGAAGCTACATGTTTCAACCCCTTGGGGTCATCTTCAGGCTTAAAAAATATGAATCATACAAGGTACTTCTGAGGTAGTTACGTACGGGATCCCATGGTTTACAGTACGTTAGCTATAAAATATATGTTAAAAAATTGATTAAAATACAGGTGAAGAACATATAATCGTGTGAACATGTGGTTCATTGTTGTATGTATGTGATAGGTGTTTATGTACCTTAGGAAAGTGCTGTGATGTTATGGTCATGGATTGGGGACCTCATGATGTATTGGTGGCCTTATGCCTTATGTGGATGGTGTGTGCTCTTGGTTTGTACAGAGCTCGAACTCACTGTTTGGGTGATGTGGCGTCCTTGTAAGGTAGATGTTCGATGTCATCCAGATGCCCGTGGGTTGAACGAGGTGCTCTGTAGCGCTTATTTTAGCGAGATAACAGTGTAGGTGCGCTGTCCCAGATCTTGCGTGGTATGTGATAGGAGGCGGCTTCTTGTGTTGTCGAGTGAAGATTTCAGTGCTGGTGTGATGTCTTTTTTGGCGTCGACGTGTGGAATTTCCGGGATATGAGGCTGTGTGATGCAGTTGTGGTTATGGACTGGCGGAGGATGAGTGAAGTGCGTTGTCAGGTGGCGTATTTGTCCTGGGATCTGTTATCGGACTGTCCATGTGTCGGTCTAGGATGGATGTTCACTGTGTACTGAAGATGACCCCAAGGGGTTGAAACATGTAGCTTCATTAATTGTATATAACTCAACTTTATATCATATTATTGTTGTGTAAGACAGACAATAAATAACACTGACAAATTTGATTTATATATGTCACGTGCAATTGTTCCACTTGTGTAAAGAATTTCTGTTGTATGTCTTGCATACCAAAAGTTCACAAAGTTTGTATTATTTTTATTACTACATTTTTATGAGCACTTGAATAAACTTTTTAAAATTTTTCTACTAGTTTAAGTGGGCGCAATTTTTAATTACTTATTATAGTCATCTTTATTTCTAACTCTTCATAAACATGGCCACAGTTTATAAAGTTCATTAAATTACTCATAGGTTTATAACTGAGGTCTCCTAATTCTGCCATCAAATAGGTCCACAGTAAAATCTGAATAAACACGCATTCTGAGTGATATCAAGTACCAGTAGGTATGAATTAGATCCACAGTAGCAGTGTCTCTGTACCCTGTAGTCTGCACTGGCCATACATGTTGAAAATTGTGTCCATACGCAAGGAGACTTCTTTCAAGGCAAGTCTGGAGGTAAATCTATGCATGCATGGCTCAAGTCTCAAGATTTGTAAGTCTGCCATTGAACCTGTGAGAAAGTTGCAGCCACATGACATTTTGCTGCAGAATATAGACATGCAAATCAAGTTATAGCATATATGGGCCAGCAGGAGACTGTATTCATTAAGTTGTTGAGTCATTATTTGAACTGTAAAAATCATTACCATATTTATGGAGAGTTAAAGGTAAAGATTGCTTGAATAAATTATTAAAAATAGTACCCATAACAAACTTGTAGAAGAACTAAAAAAAGTTGGTGCAAGTACTAACAGATATTTGATAATAAAAATAGTGTGTAATTTTTGAACTTTTTCGTGAAAGAAAAGTGGTGTGATTTCACAAGACAGCTGGTCAATTAAAACAATTTCTTCTTCATCAAGTTTAATGAATGCACTGTCATTGCTTTTCTTCTGATTGTCTCAAGTCAACTGTACTCTGTTCAGGTATGTAAAAAAAAGAGTCTGCTAGTGAGTGGGTTGTAACAGACTTTTAGACTTACGTCCAGACTTCCCTGTAGACTTTGGTATGTACAGACTTTTCTTGAGATCATTGAACTCTCAGTGTTTTATAAATAAGTGTGTGGCATATTTGTTTCTACATGTCTATTTAATGTATCCATTCTGGCACATATATCATATCTGAGTACCATCAATTTTGTTTCTAGATGAAAGCAATTTGTGTGAAAACTGTAGCTGGAAATTGTGCAGTTATGCTCGTATTGAATGTTTGTATCATTTGTTTAATTTAATTAATTAATTTTATGTAATTCCTGATATATTGCCTGTCCTCCATCAGAATTTTGTATTTTATCTTTCTGTGAAACCAAGTTTCATTGTCCCACATAATCAGCTTTATGTTTGCAAGATTTGAGCTCCATTTGGAGGTGGCTATGAAGATCAGCATCGTATGGAATGTGACGCCATGTAATCTGTTATCAATGGATTAGTCTTTCAAAAGAACATTGTGCTTTCATCTGCGGGGTAGAAGCCAAGGCGGAGACAGCACATTCTTCTGAAACATTGATATATTTATACTATACATGGCATCACATTGCAGATTTATCTCAGACATTAAAGTATATTGTGGCTGATTACCCGAATAGATTTTAGTGTGTTTGTAAAAGCTTCATGCCTCACATAATTTTATATTGCCAGGTTTTCATTGGGTGATGTGAAGTAACTGCTTGACATTTAATCTTGTATCTAATTTAATATGCTGATGTTTCTTATCCTTGTTATTAAATTAATTTTCAGATGGCTGCCCGTATGATAAAGGAAACAATGGATAAGAAGTTCGGTCCATCATGGCACACTGTTGTCGGAGAGGGTTTTGGTTTTGAGATTTCATATGAATGTAAGAACCTGCTGTACATGTTTTTTGGTGGAAACCTTGCCATCTGCGTATGGAAATGTTCATAGTTTTATTATCCCCAGAAGCACACTGGACTGTGATTTAACAACACCATGGTCATACATGATATTGGTACAACATACTTGGCTTTATGATAACATATAGTATTAAATAATACCAAATATTTTTATTTTATAAGTGTGAAAGAAGGCAGCTGAACTGTTTGTTGTGATATGCATATATACATAGAGTATTTTTTGTAAGCAATATTAATTGACTTAGTTTTATATCAATATTTGCTTTGTTGCCAGTTTTGAGTTGAGATTTTATTTTATTTTTTTGCATTTCTTGGAATGTCATGTTTATTGATTTATTAGAATAGTTTATCCCATTTGCCTTCCAGTATAATGAAATATCTGTGGTGGGTATGAAAAATTGTATTTGTTTTTTGTTTGTAACAAGTTTGTTTGACTTGGCTCTTCTTTTTAAGACTGGAGTTTTACTTGGTTGTTGAAGACTCACAATTTTATATTGTGGGGAGTTAGATACCATTGTGTAATATTTTTGGTATTAGGCCATTTTTGTTATGCCCCACATTTATAGTCTTACATGATCCTGTGTTGTTATGAAAGGTATATTGCATAATTAAAACAAGTTCTAGAAGTCAGGTGTGCAGACCTGTTGTATAACATGGAACAAACTAGCATGTCTGCTGTGTGTTTTAGTTCTCTGTATGTTACACTGCTAGAGGATTTTATGATTTAAGATCTGCCTTAGCAGTAACAATATACATCCATTACACTCATGTGAGGGAAAGATTAAGCATGGTTGGCTGGATTTCAAGTCAGTCACCTGCTCCTTTTCCAGCATACACTGCATACCAACCATCTCTCACTTTAACTCCCTGCTGCAGGAGGAGGAAGCCCTTTATATCATTATTATTCATTCTTTCCAAAAAGAGTGTTAGTGACTGTAATAAATTATAATAGATTTTATACTCAATAATACACTTACTTTATTTTGATAGGATTAAATGACATGATTTGTCATTGGAAGCTAACAACAAACCCAGGTATCCTATTCATGAAGTAAGTAAAAGAGCGAGTGGTAGAACCAGCACTCACAATGAAGGACAGAGAAGTAGCAGTTAATGGTAACAAGAGAAAATGTAAAGGGGGAAAGAGCTGTGCAGCAGATGGGTGGGGGAGAATATGTTCATTCTGTATGTCCTGAATGAGATTTATTTGCATGTTGGACTAACCTGTTTGCAGGATTACGTGATTTTGTTGTGGAACAACAATCACTTCTCAAACTTTTCACCACAATTAAAACTTCAATATAAGAGGTTAATATAGACATTTTGTTGCTGGTGTGTTATTTCATGTTTTATTTACAACAGGTAACAAAAATTACATGTTTTTTAAACATCTGGTGCTGCACAGAACTTTAGAATTACATTACTAGCCATTATTCTGATATTACTTATAATGAAATTACAAGTACAAAAGTGGAATTACCTGCAGTGATATGTTCTGTGAAGTCCTTGTCACAAAGCAGTGTCTGCTGAGTCATGGTTCCAGCATAAGATACAATAGAAATATTGGAATCTGAATAAACTAAGGAAATTGTGTATTGCATCAGGAGAGGTTCAGTGTAAACTGTGTTTAAAACTAAATCTGAAGTGCAGTATTGTAAATTAAGTCTCTTGTTCATGCTTAAGTTGTTGTTATTTATTTCTTATCTAAAAGCTACAACTTAGGGCCTTGTGTTATATGGGGTTTCACTGAAAAAAATATAAGGGCATTTGTAAATAATGAAAATCACAATACATAATACTGACAAAGGTAAATATTTTTAGCATTGTAACAAAATGTAATAAACTAGTTCCTCAGTTTACAGTATTATTATCACAGAAACTGAACCTCTTTCGTGTTGTTGTTATTATTATTATTATAATTAATAAAAATATATGTATACATGTAATTTATATTATACATACCCTTCCACAAGCATGAAGAACTATAAAACCTCTTAAAAGTTACAGCTTAAGGGCCACAACTTGCATAAATCGGGCCTTTTTTTTATCTATCATAGCTTTGGATGACTATTGAGGTCATAGTTTCAAATATCCTTGTGTATTAATTTGTGCTGCTTTCCTTAAAATATTATGAAGTGTGCTGATATTTTTCTGGCTATGAGAATCAAGCACATCACTGTTAATAACAAGTTTATAATGTGAGAACTACGCTCTTCTGGGTTATTATGCAGCAAGTAGTGCTAATTCCTTACTGATGTTTCAGGACAACCTATCAGTTCCATCTTCAAGGGTTCAGATTCTTGACCCTTATTGATGGGACCAGTAGGTTGTCCCAAAACATCAGTAAAGAATTACCACTACTTGTTGCGTAATAACCCAGAAGAGCTCAGTTCTCATCTACTTCATGGTGGAAGACTGAAATCATGATAGTTCATAGTGTAATAACAGTGTGTGCTGAGATAGTGTTGTATCACCATAAAGGATGTCTATGTGTCTCGATCTGATGAGTTTTTTCAGAGTAGTTTTGGCATAATTTTGATCATGGTCTTTACTGCATATATCAGAAACATAATGGTTATTTTTTCTTCTGATAATGACAGCAGAATTACCTTCAGATATTTCTACCAGTTATGTGAAGAACATGGCTTGTTTATAATTGCCTATATAATGTGCCTGTAGTTTCTCTATATGCAGGCATTCTTCCATATTCACAAGGCATATATTAAAGGGATGTCTGTGAATAGAGATTTGTATAAATAAAGCAACGGGTTATGATGAGTGCATGTGGCATACAGGCTTTTATTGAATTAGGTGTCATACTATACTATGTTTACAACAAATACACTTATGTCATTTTTACAGCATCTGCACTTACGTGGTTAACATCTTTCAATGGGGAGTCATGGGTGCATGGAAAATACAAACAAGATGAGCAGTGTATGTGTAACATAATGTTGTGGTGTGTTCACATACCCATTGTTGCCATGGAAACACAATAATGAGTTTCCTTTTATTGTTGTGGTACATATGTCACTGTCAGCAATATAAATGTTTAGAGCATTAACATTGACATATATATTTTCAAGCTAGAATGTATTGGATACTGCTTGTACCTCCTAGATTATCCTATCAGCCTAATAGCTTTTAGTTTAATGAAATCAACTTATATGATGATATTATTTCATTGTCAACAATATAAACCTACTGAGGTTTACCTGTAAAATGACCAATATATTTGTCAATTTTTACCAAATGTGTATTTTCTCAACAGATTTTAACAAAAGTCTCCGGAAATTATTTTCAGGCAAATCTATCCAGTGAGAGCAGATTTAACATGTGGATAGATAAATGGGCGGATAGGACAAAGTTAAGAGGCACTTTAAGTGATTTCTATGAACATGCTTAAAATGCAATGCCTCTATGAGACACAGAAACATGTAATTATGTTGACTAATGTGGTGCATATTGGTTAGATCCTGATAAATTAATGATGGATAACTAACCAGCTAACTTGTAAGTCCATGGAGTAGATTTGCTGTTGAAAAGTTAATAGTTCCTCAGTGACTTAAGAAATTTCCTGCATTTTATGGAACCTAAATTTCACTACCTTGTTCTGAAGAGCCCACCACTTGTCCTTGTACTGAGCCAGATCAGTTTGGTTCCCCACACCATCATTTTCTGTTTCTTATAAATGCATTTCAAAAGTCGATGCTTAAGTCTTCCAACTAGTGTTTTCTTTCCCTCAGGTTTCCTCATCAAAACCTTGTATGCACTTCTCCACTCCCCCTTATGTGCTACATGCTCCACCCATCCCATTCTTATTGATTTTCTGTACTGAATAACATTCCACAAGGAGTAAAAATCATGAAGTTCCATTGTACAATTTCTTCCAGTAGGCCCATATATCTTCTGCAGTATCCTACTCTTGAACACCCTGAGTCCATATTCTGTCAATTGGAGAGACCAAGTTTCACACCAATGTATGGTGATAAAATTACAGTTCTACATAGTTTGATCTTTATGTTCTTAGAGAGCAAACAGGCAGACAAAACATTTTGGACTGAATTCAGTCTGTTCTTCAGTAATGCAGTTTTGATTTGTTAACATTCCAAAGTGTTTGAATTTTGCCATACTTTAAAAGAATTTTTTGCCTTTTTTATAACCCACATTTTTGTTGTGATTGTGTCCTGCATTCTGTTCATGAGATATAAACATATGCCTTGTTTTCTTAGCACTTCTATACCAGTCTACTTTTAGTGGCTAATAAAGCTTCTCTGTCTCTGTATACAATGTATGTTTTTGCCCAATCAGCATAGACCCAAAGCTGATGTGTCCCATTTTGTTTCTGTCCCTCCTGGTTTGCTTGAACCCTCCTAATTACATTCTAAAGCACAGTTTAAAAGCAGTAGTGATAAATCTTTCATCGTTGCAGACCATTCTAAATAGGGAATGTACCAGACACAAGTTTGCCTCTTTAGACGTTACTATACGTTTCATTGGAACACATTTTTATTAACCTGACTTGTTTCATGTAGATGCCAAATTCAGTGAGAATGTTAAGACAAATCCCCTTCCTTGTTGAATCATATACTTTATTACATTCTTTAAAGAGCTGATGCACTGCTTCATTGTATTCCCAATTTTTCTCATATATGATGAGCATTTGATCTTTTACAGTGAAATATCTATTGATGATCCCCAATAATTTTGTGTACAGATGGAGTTAGTATTCATAGACAAATGTTGGATAAGATTTTGTATGTAGTTGATAAAAAAATTATATGCCATGCTAATTACTCCAGTCTCGTCTGTCACCCTTCATGTGAACGGGTACAGTGATCAACTCCTTCCACTGTTGAGGCAAGTCTTCCTTATTCCAGACATAATTAATACGTTTATGTATCTCAGAATGTACTGTCTTTCCTGGTGCTTGAATTAGTTTTTCTGGAAGTTGCAGGTATCATTAAGGTATTAAGGATTGACTGTATGAAGCTTTTCAAAGGACATTCATAATTTATTGGGAATTCTGAAATGTGGAGGAATGACTGCAGTTCTGAACATATCATAGTATCATATATAATTATTATAAATATTACAGGCATGCAGTCTGATAGGTGGAGATCATTGTTTATGGAGGAACATACTGCCTTCAACTTCCAGGTGTGGTGATAGTGGTGCTTTTCAGAAGAGCCATTTTTAGTTTCAATGTCCCATTTCTTTTACATATTACTCATTCCTAACATCTTGCCATTCTGTTGATTATTATTATTACTATAATAAAAAATAAGTATAATGAATGAATGAACATAACTTATGCAGTATGGACATACATTACAGTATGTGTGATTTAGTGTAATCTGACTTACCAGTATGTATTTTTTAGTGTAGCACAAGTTAGAAATATTGAGGAACACCAATTCAGTAGACATTAGTAGCTATGTACCATCTAGTCACTATGTACTTATTAAAAATTTTATAATTTTAAGCTTAAATGCCTGTCATCATAAACACCTGCAGAATGTTGCCAAATAAAATGATCACATTTGCATGTGGGTATGTCATACTGATTAAAGCATGTGGATCAAGTGATGGCCAGTACGGATGGCTTGTAAGAATACTGTATTAGGTTGTGACATTGTAGCATGGGAGAAATTTGTTCATTTTTCAGAAGAATCTGCAACCCCAAGCAATCAGGGTAGGACACAAGAGACAGTCCGTCAGACTGCATAGCATGACATACACACAGACAGTATTCATCATAGTCACTGTTGTAATAATCTCAAATCTCAAGTGTTTTTGATGAAGCACAAGTCTTATCCAATGTGACATAAGTACGGGATGATAATAATGATAAAACATAGTTGTCATTTCTTGTTTTGTTACTGTGAAAGTTTCTATGTCCATATTGTGGTCTTACCATAATACTGTATTAATTTGAATTTAAGACACACCTTCTTTTCACATTTTTCCAAACTGAATATTAGGGTGTGTCTTAAATTCAAGCCATTATTGCTCACTCTTTGAGTCTCTAAAACGTAATTTTCCATGAAGAACATGTGGCCTTATTAAAAGAGTAGTAAATTTTAGTCAGTGAAATGTATGTTTTTTTTTCAGATTTTTTGTTCTTGAAAATCCATTTTTATAAGTGGGGTGCACTTTAAATTAGAGGACATCTTAAATTCAAAGTAGTATGGTATATACAACCAATAATTCTTGATAAAGGTTCTTCTGAATCATTCTGTATGGTTCTCCCCAGAAGATTTAGCTGTGTTCTGCCTGTTCTCCCCCCCCCCCCCTTCTTTTCTGCCTTCAGTAAGCTGCCATAGCTCAGTCAGTATGGCGATTAGACTGTAGTGTGGATAACGGGGATCAGGATTTATTTTGTGGCAAAGGCATTTTCCTCTCATTCATAGCATCTGCATTGGTCTGGGACCCATCCATCCACTTATCCATTGAATGATGATGGCTCTGTCCATGGCGATAAAGCAACTGGGGCCTGAAACAGACCACTTGCCTGCATCTAGTGCAAAGTGTATGAATACTGTAGGCAGTTCATCCTCTCCCCATTTCACATAGTGGTGCTTACATAAACATGACAACTTACATTTAATCTTTGCCTGCCTTCATTTTTTTCAGACCAGAGGATTATGTAAAATTCAAGTTCAAAATTAACTGTAATGTTAATGTAATTACCAGAGTTTAGGCAAATTTTGAAGTGTTTTTTCCATACATATACATTGTACAGTTGTTTTCTGGGGAGAATACATTTGTATTTATTAAGTAGCAATCAGAGAAAGGCCTTCATCAAGGCTATTTGTGAAGCTAGTACGGTAGTTCCATTTAATGTTGAAGTGTACCAAAAGAATATTTGTACTTTGTGGTGTACTTCACAAAGCTTATCACATTCTTGCTAGTTAGTAAAATACGTAGTATTTAAGGGTATTCACAAATGATTAAACTCGGTGGCCTTTGTGTGTGTAGTTAAATTTATACATGACATTGAGCTCTGTGTTAGCACTACATATGTAGCTTTTTGTATTTTCTGTGCTGTTTGTCATATTTTGTGACTAAAGTATCCCATTGGGTCTATCTCTGTACTGTTCAGAGACCTGTTGGCCAACTGCCTGTTTCTGAAGAACTTGGCCAGATATTTAGTATTCATTTATGTGAAACAATAAATCTCTAAATGAACCCAGTTCAGAGTTTTAATGGTGTTTGAATTATTGTATCTTTTCTTCACAGATCATAGTAAAACTGAATGCAGTGATGTTACACAGTGTTTGGTAGTATTTCTTTGAACGTTATCTGTCTTTGTTTCTAATATAAAACCACAGTATTTTGGAAATGGATCTATTTTTGCCTTCAGAATGAGAGGAGATTCCCGATCTCTTAGGACCCTTGGGTGGTGTTTCTCATACTCTGTAGATGAGCCAATTGGAATGGGAATTCTAGGTAATTACATTTCTAAAATTAGATGATTTTTATATTACATATTAAAATGATATAAGTAAATAGCCATAAAAGCTCTTTTTTTATGTTTGTGTAACTTGCCACATTTACCCAAATATAAGAGTTTTTCTTATTTGATCATCTGAGAAATGGGGATCTCTTTATAGTTGTCCATAGTATTCAACATGATATATTTAGGTATTTTACTGAAAACAATTTTGAACTAGGATCATTGGTAACACTTAGGTTCCATAAATGCGACTTGCAGCCACCACCTGGATGCACGTGCTTCCACCAGGATACATTGTCCATTATAATGATGTTTATGATTTCAGGCTCCTGCCACCATGTAAATGAGATCTGTGCTTACACAGAGAAAAATGGTGGTTCCAAACTGACGTTTCGGGAAAACTTATTGGTCCCATCTTCGAGGGTCTTCTTGGACCTTCATCTCTGAGGTGGGACCAATAGGTCGTCTTGAAAGGTCAGTATCGAACTACCATTCTATGATGCATAAAATCCCAAAAGAGTGGAAATATATTTCCAAATTCCATATTAAATTACAAATTTCCTTTCTGCAGTTATTATTTTCATATTATATTCTAAAAATAACCTATCTTAAAAGTTTGAGTTTATCATGCCTTGTAAACACCTCATCAGCTAGAGAACTCAGAAAAACAGATTTTTTAAAACCAACAATAGGGAATGAACATTCCGGTTATATATAGCTTTGATGAAGTAACTAAGCCTATACTATTTCCCGAGGTACATGTAGTAGTACATACAAACTTTGTGGAACACTTATCAATATCTGAGGTGTCACAGTGGTGAGTAATGTTACATTCTACTATGATATGTTATTGTATAGTCTGGTAAATAAGAACCAATGATTTGGAGGAACCTAACCTTCCCCTACATGGTTCACATTACAGACGGCATGATCTGAATTTTTTGACTGTGTTGCACATCCAGATAGGAAGTGGCACTACCCTTTTCAGATAAAATCTGACAATTCTGAGTTAGTAGTGGCCCATACTAGCAAAAATTATGAAGAAACTAACCAGTGATGTGTATACATATTAATTTTCACATTAATTGTGGAAATCGTTTCTGTTGGCCTACACACACATCAAATCATGTAAAGGTTAAACAGATGTCTTGGTACCTTGAAATTTAGCACCTGTCCTGATGCTTACCCTTTCGCCCAGGCAGTAAACAAATTTTGTTCACAGTGCATTCTGAGAGGTTAAAACTTCGTCCTATTATGAAACATCACCGTCTAACCCATAATGGATTTCACAGTCTGGTCAAAGCACCAGTAGACACTAAACTCACAATGCAGGCATATCTGGCAAGTACCTTCCAAAACATCCAGTTATATCAGACTCTTACTTTATATTGAGAATTTTACTGTCTTTTGGGTGATGCCATGTAATGTGGGATAAAAGTACCTGCGTTTCAGAGGAATTTTCTGCCTACATCTTCAGGGTAGAAGATAAGTAGTCTACCAGAATTTTAATTGCAAAAATCTGCTTCTAGGTTCTCTACTGATTGGCATGTGTTTTTCTCTCCAAGTGTCTCAATACAAATGGAGAAGGATTTGATCAATGTATGAGACAGTACTGCTTTCTTGCCAAACCTGTGCCGTACCTAGTGTTTATCAGTCATTAAGCGAAACAGATATTTTAATGCTGAACCATATGATTCGTCAATTTTTTTGTTATGATTTGAGAAAGGGAGATCTGCACAAAGTCTGTTCCAAAGAGTATCGTGGATGATCTCATTCTACCGTGATAGTAAATCACAGTGTGATCAGCCATCACTTCACACCAGCCAACTCTTTTCTATACCCCACGAGACAGGTGCCCTCACAGGAATATTTCAGGACAGTAAGGACATAAACAAGAATGTAACTGTTGAATTATATGCAGGTCCTTGGGATATCTTCAGTGGCTTCAATGCAAATTTTAGCAATATGTAAGAAATGTAATGCAGTCAAGATACTTCAAGTGGAAAAGAAACAATTTTCTTCTTATTTCATGTGTATCTGTTCTTATAGCATCAAACTTGGAACTTAACTATTTGCCCACAAGGTAGTTACAGTAAATATGATATGAACTGTATGACCAGGGAATTATGTTTAAATAATCAGGAGGACAAGAGATTGTTCTCTCTTCCAAAGTGTCTTATATCAGCCACAGGACACACCTGCCGTGCACTCAAATGAATACCGGGGGCTCTTTCTCCAGAGGTAAAGCAGCTGGGTCAATAGGCTGAAGGCTCACATCCCTCTAGTGCCAAGGTTAAGAATGCAGGCAGCTATACCTCCACTTTCCTATATGTTGCCATGACATAAACAAGGACAAATTTACATGCATATTGTAACATGTGGTTGGTAAATGAATGACATTTATTTACATATGTTCAGCAATTCTGCATGACACAACAGTGCTTAAAATTTTTTTCAAGCTAGTTACATCATTACCTTTAGTAACTAATACATCCAGCTGTCTTCACATCATAAGAGTTATGTTGTCAGATGTATTTTGTGGGTAATAAAAGTGAAGACTAAAATCTGACCAGTAATACATGCTGATGTTCAAAAGTACTGTCTCAAATGTCAAAGGCAGAATGCAGTGCAATGGAACCTCTATGCATCATTCCTGTAGCATTGTTTGCCTATGATTATTAATGTCTTCTGTTCCTGAAAAATCACCCATATAAACAATGTGTAATTATATCAGGTGCGTCAATCCTCAAAGTGTCATCCTGTGTCAGTTGTTCAGAATTCCTGGTACCAATACACAATGCTCCCAGAATGCGGTTTTCAAGAAAAAAAATTCATAAATAATGTTATGGTCTTGGAATGTACAGTAGTGCCATGCATCAACCAGATTCAGAATGAAAGTGATGTTTCTGAACTGTACAGTAGCACTAACCTGCCTATACTGATCATCACCCTCACAATTGTAGCTGTATGTGCAAAATGTCACCACATGTCAGCCAAATGTGGAGTGTAAGTTGAATAGTTGGGGTGAGAAGGCATAAGCTGCAAGGTGGCAAATTTTATAAAACCAACAACTTGCACATACAAATACCTACTTTGATACACATCAATGAATTGATATCACGTATATATGTATGTGCCGGCTGTTAGTTTCATACAATGAACATCTCATTGTATGGTATGAATAAATGTTAAAATGGCAAACCTGAGACCTAAGTTATGCACTTGTTAGTAGCATCGTCTTCCATCACTCTGTTTCGATTTAATTCAATTCTGCAAATAATGGTCTTTCGATTTGTTGTTCATTCTGTTATGTGCTGTTATTCTTGTTTTTGTATTATTTGTTGTACATACGGCTTATATTACACAGCTTTCCATCTCACACCTTACAAAGCAAACCAGGATGCTTCATGAATGAATGCAGATCACTGAAGAAGTGGACACAAAACCAAATGCGAGAGAGATCGACAGCTTGAACCAGTACATACGGCTTACAAAACTGTTAGCTCACCCTATTATGTGCACAGCATTAGCAAGTGTAATACACAGAACATTCTGAATTTGGCACTGTTTCATCTGAAACATAAGGCTGAAGCTAAACAGTTTGCAATTACACATCTGTAGGGAAAAAAGTGAATCGCACACAGGTATTAATGTAACTTTTGAAATGTACATTATGTATGGGCATATGTTGAAAATTTATAACTTTTTTTTTTTGTATTTTCTTGTGTTTCTTGCACATTTTAATGCTTTCCTGTATTTATCATTCCCTTTTCGCATTCCTTTGAGAAATGATGGATAATGGTTGCACTGCGAATACAACAGATTAAAGACAATAATATTAATGCATAATATATGCTTTCTTGTTCACAAATTTAATTCATTAAGTTCCTTCTACATCTAACCCCAAATATGACTGCTCCGTATATCAGAATTAATTTCAGTAAATGTCAGAATTTTTTTTATGAACTATAAATCCCAGTAACAGTGTTCTCTACAGCTTCAAAATGCCGCAGCAACTGCTCAACAGGTGCAGACAAAATGTATACAAAATCCATTAACCAATGCAGACAAATATTATTCTAAAGTAAATGCTTTTTAATGTTGGCAAAAAAATTTAAAAAAATGAAGGGCTGATGCTGAAACGGCTGCATGTACAAGTTACAACTAAACACCATTCATGATGACAATATAAGCAGAACAATATAACATAGTATGAACTGACAGCTACGGCACATCGATGCAGTCTTCAGTTGCAGGTGCTCCCTTTGATTGCAGATCAGTGGCCATGACATTCAGATTCTTCTTCACTTACTGGGCAGTCCCATCTGAGATGTACTTCAGGTGTCAGATTGACAATTTGCACGTTGATTGCCTGATTTTTCTCATACTTGGGAGGAATTGGACAGAGTTTGTACTTTACTTCATCACCAGGCAGTGGTACATATTCTCCTTCAATGCTGGAACCAATATCGGGAATAATCATTATACGTTTTCTTGGATAAACTTCTATCCTGAATGATTAAAAATTATTCAATCGTTTCCCCTAATGTAGTAAAAGCTGGTCTATCTGGACCTGGCATCAAGCTCTACTGAATGAAAATTTCAAAGCCCAGCAACATATTACTGTACCCTTGACATAATGTAGTTATGTATTTTGCATTCCAATTTTCAGCAGCAATGAAAAAATGTGCCAAGCAAGCAGACATTCAAAAATGCTTGTAAGTTGCAAATGGATTCTCCCAACGTATTCAAAGGAACAAAAATGAAAGCCACAGAAGGGAGGGCAGTAAAGCCAGACATCCAACAGCATCCACGGTGAAAGTGGTATTAGATGGTGTCATGTAGTGTAGAACAAAAACAAACAACTAAAACTATTTTTTTTTCTCTTATCCATTGAAGTTGAAGTCTGTATTATATAATTTAAGTTATATCATTCTACACACCCATATGCTTGTCTCTAAAATGCACTGGCATGCCATATGCTGGTATCTGTGTGTTTTCTCGTGGTGCATTTAACAAAGCAAATATTTTTCATTACATTCATATGTTTTGTGATTCTGAAAATCTGCCATTACCAGATGATATCCCACAATCTCAAATGAAATCAAGTTTCATACGATGGAAATTCGGAAGTCTCTGTGAGTCATTCTGGTCCCACATGCAGTCCAGAGGAGGAAGCCGTTCAGAAATGTCATGTCTTAGAAATAAAGACATTCCATCTTTTGCCAGTTTTATTACCAGTGAACTGATGAACCCTGGTGTTTGTTGCACTCATCTGTTCTCTCCAAGCTGAAGTGCCTGGAGATATACATTGAAGTAGTCTTTGTGACTCTGAGAACTTTCATCTTTATTGTTGACTTCAGGGTCCCTCTTCATGTGCTTTGTCTTTCAATCCACTTGTGCATCTTTTAATAGGATGTAACTGACTGTTTTTTCTTACCGAATGTATCAGACACATCACTGTCAGACTGGTCACAGCCAGAAACATCGCTAGAATCTAGGCCAAGTATCAAATGAACAACACTGTCTGTATTTAGTCTATGTTGTTTTGAATCTGAAAGTGATCTTCTGAAGACAGAGATGGACAGACAGACAGAGGGGAGAGAGAGAGTCTCTGTGTCTGCAGTTGCTATGGTTTTATTTTACCAAGAAACTAGACTTCAAAAAATCAGTGAAGGGCAAAACTGTTAGTTTCCTAGATGCAAAATGCAACCAGAAGGTCATAAAATCTGACCCATATGGGTGTAATAGCAACAGGAGGAGTGTACAGACCATGTCACCACTGTCTGGAACACAATAAAGTAATTTCTTAAAAAGACTGATTGCAGGAGTATTAAATAAACCAAACAAAAATGTGTAAAGATGTGGTGTAATGAAGAGTGAAAAACTGAATGATCACACATTAGTAAACAGATTCATTCTTTAAAAATCACTTTCTGTTTGGACCACCTAATGTTAAAACTCTAATTCATACACTTTATTTCCAAAACACTGCAGCACAACATACACTTAGCATTTAAATCTGTCTACTAGAGGTTAATAAAGACACACTAATTAATTAATGTACATGAAAGTTAAAAGACAGTGACAGCAACATGTATATGTAATTCGGTGTTGTAAGTATGATGATTAAGAGTGAAATATTCGAGTCTTTTTGAGTTTTTTAGATTATATGTGCACCTTGTTATATTAGTAGTAATGAAGAGGAAATATTAAGTGCAGTGGGGAAAAAAGAACATCACATGACAATTTAAATGGCTGCGTCTGTCCATGAGGAGGCTGGGTACAATAAGATATACATTACGAATAGAGGTGGTTAAGTATAATGTTCTAATATCCAGAAAACTGCAACATATCACAATCCTTTGGTCAAGAATAAACCAGCTTTTACTGTGTGTCCTATTAATATTTTTCTACGCACATGCATTGCCATTAAACATGCACACACCAAGTGTTTCATGAAAATTGGTCAACTGGTTCAAAGCTGAAATGGGAGAAGGATATGGTGTCTTCTATATTTGGCATTCTTAAATAAAATGCCGTTTACCACCACTGTGCCATTAGGTTCTAACTGGTTTCTGCTCATAAGTTGAGGACCAGTTGGCTGACTCACCTTTGCAAGCGGAGACTGTATTTTCTTACATTCATGCATACAGTAAATAGACTTCTCCATACTTATAATATTATCTACAATATTATTAAATGATATATACCAATGCACCATTTGAAAAATGCATTTAAAATTTTAATACAAACAGGCTGTAAACTTACTCGGAGATGTGCACAAATATATCTTCTCCAGAGTTATTTGAGGTGATAAAACCATGACCCTTTGATCGGCTGAACATTTTTACTTTCCCGTGCTCAACTGGATTCTCAAATGCCCTTGCTGATCTATTGACAAAATAAATGGTGGGTAAATATGGGTTTAATTGAGTGTCTTCATATCAGTGCTTTAAGCATAGGTTAATAAAGTTACGTATGTGTATTAGGACACACTCATTTCTGGAGCTAGGAAATGTTACCCAACTGAAGAGTATCTTCTGTGCAATTCTAACCCTTCAACTAAACTAAACTAAACTCCGTGGCCTTAGTCTGCACGCGAACTATACCGACAGAGCGGCCGCCGCCGGTCGGCGAAGTTAGTGCCAACTTTTGCGGATAGAGGGGTGTCACGTGGTCAGCGCAA
>Ga0136643_10004586_pt1 | contig 19144 bp, 12 predicted proteins | sample TergutLab28metaG_FD_96883 | JGI IMG/M metagenome (GOLD analysis project Ga0136643, IMG submission 96883) | Labiotermes labralis P1 segment gut microbial communities from Petit-Saut dam, French Guiana - Lab288 P1 (version 3) (version 3) | ecosystem: Host-associated > Arthropoda: Insects >...
AGTCCCCCTGGAATATTCCTCTTCGTATCTGAATGGGTTGTGACTGCATTACTTCCTGTTTTGTTTTTAAAATAAGCCTTGTGTTCCATTTCTCCATAGACAGTTTACAAAATCTAACAATTTATTATTTATTATTATTATTATTATTGCTATTAGTATTCCAAGTCAAAGATTCGGTGCTGCAAGGTCGTCATAATAAACAGAAGATATTTTTGAAACTACATGGTCTATTATTAAATTTAATTGCCTCTTTATATTTGACATACGTTAAATTCCTTTGGTGTGGCAGGCAAAGATGATAGCGACACAACTATTGTTTGAAACTGTTTATTGTTCTGTATACTGCAGGTGAAATTGTAGATAATCTTTCGTACCATGTGCGTGTTCAATTAATTCAACTTGCATAATTGTAGTGCTTCGGATTAAGCTTCAGATATCCATCCGCTTGAACAAACCCTGCCCCCCTGTTACATTATAAACAACCCACAGAATTCCCATTTAACAGTGGATCTCCTTTCCAATTAGATGTTCGTAAGGAACACTAGAATACCGGTAGGGTGAATTTCTTCATCCCATGACATGATACTCTCCATGAATTTGAGCTTCATCGAGGTATTTGTTGCAATAGCGTTTTTGAAGGCCTGCTTAAGCTAACGTAGATTTATTCGAGCTTCCAGGTGTATCCAAAGCTCATGCTCATACTATAACAGCTTGATATAAGTATTCCATATTATACCAACATGCTATGCATAAACACTGACAAATTACAGAAAAAAAAGTCTCACAGACTGACATATCTGTCAACCATTGACAGATGTGTCAGTCTGTAATACGTCATTCCTGATAAGCATGCGCGTGTATTACTCATTATAATTCGGTTCCGATCCGCGAAACACGAGGATTCGTCATCATTGCCACAAAAGCCCGTCAATATGCCATAACTTGAAAGGCGTTTTTTACTCTTTGTACCTCCACATTTTGTTTTACAGTTGGCAACACACGCCTAGATGTCCCGGGTGAGTTTTTCTGCTTTCTGCTTTTCCTTCTTTGTTGCTACGAACACCGTGTTAATAACAGGCGAAATGTGCCAATTATGAACTTTGTCTTGCCTAACATCGTTTGAGGTTCCTCTGTAATGAAACGTTACTGAGAAACATGCAGATTGCGTCATAGTGTTTCTCTTACGAATGATACTGTCACGATGTTGGACTACAGTTTCTGTGGTTATTTATACAGGATATGATTAAAATGTTTCATATCAGTAGTGTGCATGAAGCAAAGCTCTTGAGCAGTGTCTTGTGTCGCAGGAGCGTCTTCTTCTGTCCGTGCTGCCGCGTCACGTGGCCATGGAGATGAAGGCCGATATTGCAGGCAAACCAAAAGACACCATGTTCCACAAGATATACATCCAGCGCCACGAAAACGTCAGGTGAGGAGGTTCTGTACTCACGAGTGTTGTGTTCTTGTGTTGATCTGACTAATAGTTATCAGGTGTTCTTAAATTTTCATGTGAATACCAGCACAAGTAGGTTGTTTTTTGCTCGAGAAATGGTTACTTTTCTTATGATCATGATAACTTACACAAACATTACAAAACATCCCAGTTAGGGCACTGAGATTGAATAAGCCTCTAGTCAAGCAATTTTAAAAAATAAACTTTTGGGTACAAGAAAGGATGAGAAGAACTTAAATAATATTCAGGTAACTAACATGGGTTTCCTAGATCTTACACAGGCTACTTTCTGTTGCAAAAATTTGTAGTTCTGCGGATCTCAAAAGAGTTGGAATGAAGACATTCTCCAAACGTCCAGATACTGTACCGCAATAATTACACATAACCTTAGCCATACTACACGGTGGTAACTGTACGTACTACCTGCTTTAACGTTATGCACATACAGCGTAGCCTATTTATATGTTGCGTTTGGTCAGTGCACTACATCGATTAGGACATATCCATAAACAGCATTAAGCGGGTAGTCTTTATAATGGAGACACATCGTCAGATGCCGTATCTTCATGGCAGGATGTACGCACGTGAGGGCCGTGTAGTCTTAGGGGTGGACACAGACGTTTCGTGGGAAAATGCTGCCTCCATCTTGATTAGATGCGGAGTATAATGAAAATCTGTCAGTACCATTTTGTGTTTCGGCTGAATAGAAACTCCTCGAATCCATTCGGATATGGAACGTCTGAACGGGTAGATACATAAACGTCCGCATAGAACAGGGCCTGCGCCTGGTTGTGCAGACAGTTTTTCTGTTCGGGCCTAATCCATACGACACTAATAGAACTTCGAATAAAACACTTCGGGCTTTTTTTCGGACCATTGTTTGTAGTTAAAACGATTTCTCCCTATTAGCGTTCATCTTATGCTTGTGGCATATTCAGGAAATTAGCATCTATCATAGAGAGCTTATTTTAGTGTTGCGAATTGACCGGCGAGTTACATACGTGAACGCAATGTTGTGGGTGTTGTGGGCTGATAATTCATGTAACAGATGAATATGGAACGTGGGCTCGGTCAGGCTCCGGACACGAGCCCAAATCTATTATTTTCGGGTATTTTATTAGTTGTCCTCTCCCAGAAATATTTTGATACACCTGAATACGTTTTCCTTCTGATGTGTTTACCCTTTCCCAAACTTTAGAATACTGTAATATTATATATACTTGGAATGTCATTAAGTAATTAATTCCAGGATTATTGGCATTTGTTAATGACACGAAAACCTGGGCAAACTTGAAGTATATCGGATTTTATTCGCTCTAGAATAAGAGAAAGTCGATTTTCGGTCATGGCGCAAGCGTAACACATTCAACGGTAAATATCGGCTTTGGGCCCAATGCTGCTCGGTCCGGGCCGGGTAAAATTCTAAAATTTCTTTCCATGTAGCCTCTGTTAGCACGGCCTCCCGATAGTATTTCATTTTGTGACCTAAAGACCGATAACGATCCGTGATATCTGGTAATGTACTGCGAATCTGGCATCGAATTGTAATACAAATTGTAACCTGCCTCCAGGTTTCTGAAGTTCTGAGTGCATGCGCCTGGAAATTTTTAACGAGTTCCTCAAGGGCATGCCTGATATTACGGAATTTTATCTTGTATCAAAGTTCATTACGCAGTAGTTGCTGCGGAATGGTTTAAGGTACATTGCCTCAAACCTGCCTTCAATGTTTTCACAGTTTAAGGAAATAATAATAAGTTTGGGACTAAGGATGGCATCTAAAAAGCTTATATAAAAGTTATGGTTATTAAATAGACTACTCCAATTAACCAAATACTGTCATGGACATTTCAATGAACTAGGCCCAACTCATCTGAATATTAAATGTGAGGCTGTTAGACACTAGCTTATTTCCACTTTGGGCTGGGTACAGTTCGTGTAATTTGTGGTGGATATTCTGGCACTGAGGCAGGCTTTTGTTTCTCCCCGACTTGGCCCATAATTTGTTTACAGAAACTTGGCCATTATCTGCGGCTTCATGTTTTTTCTATGGGATGACTGTTTTCACTGTTTAAGAGTTTCTTATGATTGATTAAATAAATGCAAAAAACTGCACTCATTTGCATATTTGTATGCAGATCACAAGTGCAAGATGAAATCTCTGTCAACGCCAATGGTTTGTTATTCCTTCCATACACTGTGGTGTTGGAGGAGCTGCTGCTACAGCATGGCAGATGCCTCCAGTTGTATAAGTACTATATGTCTGTATGTTAGGAACTATGCTGTGAAGAGCCCATAGTCGTTATTTGTACTTCCCTGCCAACCAGATGAAACTGCAAACATCTGAAGTAGTAATATCATTGCTGTGTTGCAGCATCCTCTTTGCTGATATCTGTGGCTTCACCAGTCTGTCGGACCAGTGCACGGCGGAGGAGTTGGTACGACTGCTGAATGAGCTATTTGCCAGGTATTATGTTTGTGACTCTTCTAGCAGTAGAGGGCACAGCTTGAAATTGGTCTATCCCATTCCTTGTGACTGTCATAAAATTATTACTGTTCTACATACCATAAGACAGGACACTTGCAACATACCCACAAAATCCTTCAGATATGCCTGTCACCAGTTGCTGTTTGGACCATAATTTTATGAATGGTAGTTGTAGGCACTCAGCAGGTCTTTTGCTTGAGTCATTTTTCATTGTTTTCATCACCAGCTTGTGAGATTCCAAATACTCATATTATACAGGAGCAGTTTCTTAAATGCCGCTCACATCATTTTACACTGAAGTTATGTCGTGTGACAGCAGGAAGCAAAGTGACCACTGTTGTTCCATTTTGCCATGAGTAGGCATCCACATACAGTAGTTCGATCTACTGCAGTTAACGTTAAGTTTTCACAAACCACATTTAAAAAATATGCTGGAAATGCTTGCTTTTGGCTTTGAAACATGCATCAAATCTAACAGAGATGCCATTCAATGCATGTCAGAATTCTACTGGTGTAAGGGAAGGCACTGCATCCTGAATATAATTTTTCAGATTGTCTTCATTGTAATAAAATTACTATACACTTTATTCTTTAACATGCCCCACAGATGAAAATCATATGGGTTCAGATCTGGCGAATGAGAAGGCAACAGTACCCCACTTATCATTCTCCCACCACAAACTCCTGTAAAGGCAGTACAGATTTGTGTGCAGTGTGTGCTGTTTCACTTTAGTGCTGGAAAAAGGCATATGTTCTGTCATATTCAGAGAGGTGTTCAAAAAATGGTGTCGGACAGTGTAATATATGATGTGAAGTTATGGTCTCAAAAGAAATGGACCCAATAATCATAATGGAACTCATAGCACGCTCCACCCCAACTTGAATATCATGTAATGGCACTTCATGGCTAATCTGGGATTTTCTGAGAATTCACACTTATGCTGAGATGAATGAAGCTTCATCACTAAAAAGAGTGAGCTAGTGAGTTGGCTGGGTTGTATAAGGGCAGTGATGTGACAGTAAGTGACTAGCAGTTGGGGTCTGAGAATAAATAATCCTATTGAAACGATGACACGGGTATGTTGATACTTTACAAATGCATAATGGGACCCAAGTTTCTACCTTTCTTTGTCCACTTCAGTGATAGGCCATTACACTGTGATAATATGAGCTTGTTAATAATAATAATAATAATAACAACAACAACTACTACTACTACTACTACTACAGAACATAACACTAATAAGCACTAAGCACATCATTTGTACAGAGCTGTGGTAAATCGTTTTGATCTCTTATTGGGATTTGGACTTACCAAAAGACCACCACCTAATAAATAATAGGTGAGAATAAATTTAAAATAATAATAATAATAATGTCACCTTCATTGCTGCTGGTGCTGTTGCTACTACTACTACTACTTCTTTGTTATTGCACAGATTCGATCGACTTGCTGCAGAGCACCACTGCCTTCGCATCAAGTTGCTTGGGGACTGCTACTACTGTGTCTCAGGACTTCCTGAACCCAGACCTGATCATGCACACTGCTGTGTGGAGATGGGGCTCGATATGATTGACGCTATAGCGCAAGTATACTCATTGCTTATACTGAATGTTCATTTCACTGTCCAAGTACTTTGATCATGTAAAAACAGGCAATATGTAATATTATTTCTATTAGAGACTATTGAGTGAAATGTTATTTGTCCTCTTGTCTGCAATCAAGCATGTTTGCTGGAAGCAAATAACTGGAGAGCAATACATATTACATACAGTGACCCCCAGTCAATGTGGAACCCACAAAAGCAGCTAAGTTGTGTGCTATGTCTGATTTATTTCTCACCAGTATGATTGCTAGTGGCCCATTAAATAAACAACAGCTGGTGGGTGATTTACACATATTGGTAAGACTTCAGAACACTCAGAACAGTCCAGTTTTTTAGACTTCATTCATATGAAGTAAATTATTATTTTTGGTATGGAGCACAATGTAACACAGGGGTTTCATTGTCAAAACCTGTTAAGAAAGAAATTACATAAAATGTGTCATAGAAAATTCAGAAGTCAATTTTGTGGTGTTTCATTTCCTATGAAATCGACTATACATCAACTGGTGAACAAATTTCTAACAACATGTTCTTTGTTAGAAGTAGAGAAACAAGAAGACAAATGACGTGTTCTTTCATAGGAAACATCAGTTGATACTGGAGTAGATTTACAAGTGTCTCCACAAAAATTTGTAAGATGGTATTCCCACTAACTAATGTGTCCATGTCATCTGCACACAGAGCCACAAAGTTTGTTCATTTTAAGCTATACATATTTACAGCTGTGCAAAAACTCCAGGAGTTAGACTGTGTTATGAGAGTACAGTTTTGCAACTAGAAATGTGTGTAGCAAAATTGATCCATTGCTTACTTACATTAACTTAAAAACCACCATGTTAAGTATTCAACACAGCTGTCAGATAAACCCAGAGTAATACACATGGTGCCACTGCATGACAGTAAGGATAGAGTAGTGTGTGCTTTCAGTGCAAATAGCATAATTGATCTGATGTACTTTTCAGTCATAGTAATTTCAGAAAGATGCCTAGGACAAATTCTGGCACCATTTTTGAAATGTAAGTGGTCAAGGAGAAGCAATACAGGTTCTTTCAGCAAGATGGTGCTGCTGATGATACTGTCAGTAATACATCATTTCTGGGGACTGAATCATTGTCATCCCTTGTGCTTTGCTTAATGTCATGTGATCCACATATGGAGGATGGCATTAGAGAAATCATAAGGTGTGCAGAATCAGCAGTTGGTTAAAAAAAAAACTTCAGACTTTTTTATTGGTGCATTGACCAGATGTCAAGCATGTCTGAGAGTCAACAGAGGACATTTGTAAAGTCGGCTATAATGTGTGGTAAGTTATGTTACAGTAGTTGGTATGGAACCTGTGAGTGGGTTCCAGGTGGGACATTCTGTATAACAAATTCAGTTTACATTTTCAGGCATACCTGGTCTTTGTTCTGTGTCAGCAGGTTCTTCATTTCTAGCACCAAATTAATCCATAATACATCCATCAAAAGCAAGCTAATTTGACCAGCATTTGGGTCTGTTTTCTGTATGTAAATCATAGCTTATTCTTTGCTGATAAATTCAGTTTTATGCTTTTGTGTTTTTTAAGCTCATTTAACAGTCATCATCTGTATAACCTGACATTACGTAGGAGTGAACAGGTTACTGATGGCAAACTGTAGATGATCTGAAAGAGAAAAATGTTGCCTATTATTGTATTGCATTTCCTTGGAGAATTGATGAAAACCAAAAGAACGTCTTTGAATGTATTTTGCCATTAAGTTGATAATCGAAATTTTGATCTTCAGTAGTGACTAATGTTCTTTTCAGTCTGTTCCTTTTCTTGTGAAGTTCCAGCCTGTGTTGCAAATATTTTGCAAAATTTTACCTCATTAGCTTCACCATGTCTGTTCCTCTGTCCCAATATAATAACTTGAGAACTGAGAAGCAATTTTTTGAGAAAATTGGTATGGGGTTATTTTACTAGACTATATTTATACCTTTTAATTTTGGTCAGAATTGGACAAGAGTACTGGGTGTGTTACTTGAACAATGACACACATTTCTGCAGGCTACTCAAATGCAATTGGTTACAAATTTTTTGAAGGGGAAAACTGTTGAATGAATGCTGTACTGGGAACTGCAACAAGCATTTTATTTCCAATTCACTTTTCAGTAAGTCTTGTGGGTTTTCTTGATAATGTAATGAACAAGTTCAAGTAAGCCAGAATTATTTTGCCTGGCATACGTTTCCTAGGTTGTTACAAGTTTACTCTTGATTCCTTGCCCTCATACAAGAATTTCATGGTTTTGAATTTCTACTACTCAAGAAATACAAGAAAGGTTCTTCTATCCACAGGCTAGTCCGCAATGTTATGGGTGTGAATGTTAACATGAGGGTTGGTATTCACACTGGCCGTGTACACTGTGGCGTTCTGGGCCTGCGCAAATGGCAGTTTGATGTGTGGAGCAATGATGTCACATTGGCCAACTACATGGAGAGTGGTGGCATCCCTGGGTAAGGTTACCAACGCCAAAATTGTGCTGATTATCTCTGGCTGCATCATTGAAGAAAGAAGGAAGAGTTCGTAGGATACATTTTAGGCAGTATCAAAATTATTGCTCAAAGAAAGTGTAATGATAAATTGTCTGGCTGATATGTTATTAGTTTGTAGTGAATATTTGATACAAGATTATGCAACCATTGTTCAACACTTTTTTTCCTGACTTCACATGACTGTCATTATACTGACACCTGTCAAGTGTTAGTGATTGAATTTGAACCTTGCATACTTTGACTATTGGACGGCAGAATGATTAGTAAATAAGCATGGAGTCATGTCCCAAAATGTTTTGTCCATTTGCTATATTTCAAAGAAGGAACATTATCAGCCATCCGGTGTTGCGATGTAATTATTTTCCAATTTGCACTTTTTATCAAATACAGAGGGTCCAGTTAATCACGCACAAGCTTAAAGACTCCATTTAATCACATTCCTGGACATTTTAAAGTAGAAACTTGTCTTGCAAACGTTTGTAGTATTCATCTTATCAGTGCTGGAATGTGAGACAAGCAGTTAGGCAGGTTTTAGATGTCAAAGAGGGCAGGTTGTCAGTGTGTGTGTGTGAGAAATCTCATATGTTTAATAGAGAGTGTGGGTTAGAAGTACTTTGCAAGATGACGTGGTTTACATTGAACATGGACATGACCAGCCAGAATAGCAGATACTGCTGGTTTTCTAAAGATCCCCATGCAGATCAAGTAATTCCATTGCATCACCTTAAAATCAGATTCTGGTGTGCAGTTAGTGCACACAGGATTATAAGCCCTTTGCTTTTCAAAGATAGAATGCACTTCTAGCATTGTGTTCAGTTAATTTCTTGTAATTAACTGAAGAAGAAAAATGTGTGGTTGCTTCACGGATGAAAGTGCCACAGCTCACACAACAGACTGCTCAATAACTGCCCTAGATGATGTATTCACTAAACAGTTCATAACTCACAGGATGTGGTTTCTGAGATCTTCAAGTTTGAATCCATGTAATTATTACATGCCAGAAACGCTGTAAGATGGGGTTTGTGTGCACAATCCACATTCAAAGATAATTGCTAATCTATCAAAACAAGAGTTCTGTCAAATGTTGAGAAATATTTTCAGGAGGTGTAAGGTCTTGTTAGAAGCTGTGGCTAGCACATGAGGGTCATACTTTTTGTAAAGAAAATTAAGTTTGACTGCAGGTTAGAAATGGACTCTAAATTTCTAGTAGATGCAGGCTTCCTAATAAAGCACTTGTACCAGCTGCTTTGCTCAGGGACACAGTAAAATGTGCACTGCATTATTTGGATGACAAAATCAAGGGTGTGTGATCTTTTCAACAGCTTATGCTGTGTGTAGATCACTACAGTAAAGCTTCTGATTTTGTTTTTTGTGGTAAGGCGGATTCACATTACAAAGGAGACACTGCGGTTCCTGGATGGTGATTATGCAGTGGAGCCAGGTCATGGCGGTGAACGGAATGCATACTTGCGTGACCACAACATTGAGACATTTCTCATCGTGCCAGCTGATACATACCGTGTGGTAAGTAGCTCTGCTGGCAGTAACAAACCATTTGTACACATAACTAGTGACCTCACTTTGCGCCTGTCTGTTGCAGACCAAGCGACCAGCCAACAATTTCTCAATGAATGGGAGCATCTCAAAAGAACTGCGCATGATGGGCCACGGTTCACAGCATGGTAAACACAGCAAGTAAGTAAAAATCAGAATGGTAATTATAACTGAAAGGGCAGAATAGAAGTGCCTGAAGAGAAACATGCCCAATTGCCATTCTGTCAATTTGTAACCTGTCAATTAATTGTGTATAAAGTACAGCCATCTGATGTTACTCTGAGTTGTTATCTGACTGGTGGGTATGAGCATTTCAGGATAATATGCTCCCTCCTCCTTCAGAACTGTTGTTCACACCAAAGATGGATACAGCAGGATTCCCCTAAATGTTTGTGTTCACCAACCCAACTACAACAAAGTGCAATAACCCACAGTGTCAAAATGTATCCATTTGTATATCTTATTTAATATGTATTTATGCAGTCAGTATGACAGTGAGCCAGTGTATGACTGCAGAATGTTGGGCAGGGTGGGGTTGATGGAAAGCCTGGATGAGAAGGATCCAGAGGATGAGGTGAATGAATACCTGATGCGGGCCATTGATGCACGTAGCATCGATCGATTGAGGGCAGAGCACTGCAAGGCATTCCTGCTGACCTTTCGGCGGCCCGAGGTCGAGGACAAGGTAAGTGTTAACAGTGTTGGGGTATATGTGTATGTGTTAATGGTGTAGACTGGCACAGCAACTGTCACCTGCTTTGTATTGTGTTGCAGTACTCAAAAGAGCGAGACCGCATGCTGTCCACATACTTCTGCTGCTCCTTCTTTGTCTTTGTGTCCATTGTCATGGTGCAGCTGACAGTAATACCACAGTGAGTACTGGATATGCAACACATGGTCTTATTTCACCCTTTTCATTCGTATTTGAGTTGTAGTCTTAAATTAAATCTTCCCTAGCAATATAGATCTTTTCCTGTCTACTTAAACATATAAACAAAAACTACTTACAAATCTTCTGTTAACAGTTTTCATGTATTCTGTCCGACATACATCATGCATGTAAAGTGTGCTCTCAAAATATGGACCTGTATTATCCTGTCATATTCCATCGTATCTTATCCCATCCTGTGCTATACTATACTATCCTATCCTATCCTATCATACTCGGCTTTGACTGTCCGTTTGAAATACATATTCATGTAAATTGTATTTAAAAATTAACTTCCTGTCTTGTGGAAAACAAGCTCTCTGTTACAAAAACCAAACAATTAATGCTATTTAGGGAAATGATTGCTGTTTATTGTATGAATCATTTGGAACACTCTAACACACTGTGTGAATGAAGTGCAGAATTTTGTAATATTAGCCATTCAAGTGCTGCTCATGATATGTGTTGTACTTAAGATTTTCCCTTCTGTGCCATTTCTGACACTTTGGTACAGGCCCTCCTGCCTTATCAGGACAGATGATATATTTCATGATCTGCCATTCTGTTTCATTACTTTTCTATTAGTATTTATGAAGAGTCCTAATTGGCAGGAATTGCTCTTTTATGCTTCTGGCTTGGTATGCATGAAAAGGAAGCCATAAATTTGAATTTACACTGAAAGATAAGCACAAGACTTCAGATCTTAGGTACATTTCTGTGATATGGGAAGGGATTTTGGCACATTTTTGTGACGTGGGAAGACTTAAAGCAGGTAATATTTGTAGTAACCAGAGGACTTTAAAGGAAGGGTAATGTGAAGTCAGTGGAGAATATGTAAATGTCTGAGCGAATTCCAGTTTATTTGAGGATGTAGAGAGGGTTACTGAGTTGGCTAGCAGTTTAAGGAATTCAGTTCCTGAGTTAGCTACTTGGTCAGTGAGGTTAGTTACTGTGTTAGCTGTTAGGTTAGGGAGTTATTTATTTAGTGATTTAGCTAGTAGTTTGGTGATTTCCTTAGTTACTGAGTTTGCTAGCAGGTTAGTGAGCAGATTAACCATTTGAGTACTTTGCTGTGTTGCAGCTCCCCCACGATGTTCAGTTGTTTCCTGGCTGGTGGATGCATTGTTATGTTTGTCAACATGGTGGTGCTTGCAGAGAACAGTCAGGTCAGTTAAGGGACCCCATCCTTTAGTAGTGTGTAATGTGACTGGACTGCCTCTCATGCCACCATTGCAATGTGGTATGAACATCTCAAGATATAGTGCAGTCAGTCACTGACATCACATTTATAACGAATTTCACAAGTCTATGTTTAAGTACTGGGTGCCACTGACACAAATGCCTTGTGAGCAGTAATTCACTTGTTTCAGGTAGCACCATCATTTCTGCGTGGGATATGCGACAACCGGGCTGTGGCACAGATGTTGGCTACTACCACACTTCTTGTCACATATGCCACTACACTGTCTCCGATGGTGAGCACCCAGAATTCACTGTCAAAATGCTGAACGGACTCCCTGAAGCTATAACTTGACAGTGCGGCTATTTGTAAGAAATGAATGAATTCCATTCTATAAAATCATGTTTGAAATGCATTTTCACTATTTATTATTATTAGAATATATTTGAAATTGAAAGAATGAAGAGGATGGTGGAACTTTTTCCTCCATATTTTTTTTCGCTCCTCTCACTGTAAAGTATCCAACATATGATGTTTGCACACGTTACATGCATGAGTCCCATTACAAATTAAATAGTGTTTATCAAATTTAACATGTGTGTGAAGTTCACCAAATCACTAAAAAGTAGCCCTTCATTCTGGTTTGTCAGCATAAGTTAAATGTGTTTAAACACTTTCTCGGCCCAAGGATAAAATTTTGACAGATCACATGTAGCCAGTGGGCTGCAAGTTGCCCATTTCTATAATGGATCAAAAATATAATCTTGTCAAGCTGATTTGTGATTAGTTGGATTACACTGTTTATTATTCATCTAAATTCTGAATGTATATTGTGCTGTTGAAGTGAAATTCATTCATTGATCAGTTGATAATGGCCAAACCCAGGATTCCCAAATTTTTTTGCTTGCATACCACTAAATAATATTTCACAATTTCAATGTACCACCAACATATTTTGTGTTTAAATAAAAAAGATTAACTTAGGAACACCGGATGACAGTGGGGATGAGATATATGAAGTTGCCAACAATGCTGTATATTAGCAAGTATTGGTGGCTTAAGTTTTATTTATTTTTTAAAATTGTTATCCTTGTTTATATGTTGATTTTTGTTAAGGTGGCATACCAGTAAACAATGGGTGGTGTTCCACTACAGTTTAAAAAACCATGGTCTAAACTAATCTCTTCTTTTTTTATCTTATATAAGGGTATTCAAAATAGTTATATTTAGGTACTGAACTGCAGTAGAAAGCAACTCAGTTCTCAGCTTTATATTAAGAACATCAAAATGTGTAATAATGACAAAGTTGTGTTACATACCAGCTGATGGTATGATACAGTCCCTGTATGTACAATAAAACCACGATTTGGAGGGACCGCCTAATATGGCGTAAAATCTAGGAAAGCATGATATACAGGCAACATTGTTCTTATGCACATTTGGCTGGGACCATACAAAAAAATTCACAAAATTGCAAAAATCACAAAATGTGGGAATGTAACATTTGGATTTTATTGTACTGTAGTGTAATACTTGTGTGTAATGAAGTTGTGTAGTTCATGCAGCATCATTCTGTTATGTTGCTAGTTCACACTGCAGTTGGAGCTGTGTCCTGTGAGGGTACCAGAGCCCACAATGGTGTTGAATGTGACATACAGCGAGGGGCAACCAGAGCCACCATCAGTAGACCCTTCATTGCTCACCCATTGCCCTCCACAAGTTACCCCCCACCATGAATACATGGATGTGAGTATGATGACAGTCAGGTCTCCTTGTCAAAATCTTGCCCACATGTGTTAATGAGTGCAATGGTGTAAGTATAATGAGCTTTAGGTCTGTTTGTAAGAAACCACTAGCACATTCTCATTCTCTCTGTTTCAGTACTTCACATTCTGTGTGATGCTTGTAATGATCATGTGTGCAGTTTATCAAATCCTCATTAGCCTTGCCAAGTTGGTTATACTGTCATGCATCTGTGCCAGCTACCTAGTGCTCGTCATGTTCCATGTGGGGTGAGTTGCTGTAGTATGCCACATGTTCTCAGTGTAGTCCAGCTTGCAAGTTTCACATCAGCAGCCTTGTGTTTGCAGGAACAGGAGTGAGGTGCTGTGGTACCGTTATCTCACAGTGGTGGTTCTGCTTGGCTTTGTGGTGGCCCTTATCATTCACAGCCAGCATACAGAGGCCACCTACCGGCTTGACTTCCTATGGAAGCTACAGGCCACCGGTAAGATGTATCAAGTGGCATAAACTCCCAATGATGTCTGCACCCATCACACAAACCAGTATTCACAAGCCATTTAAATCATACCACTTCACACCGGTAATGCAACCCAAGAGCACGTACATGGAAGGATACATCAGTTACAGATTACTGTGGTTAATCACTAATGTTCCCATCACAGCTATTTGCATCTCAACATAATGTTCATGACAGGCTGCAGCAACATTTATTATCCAGTGACAAAGACTGTGAACCAGTAACATGCATTACAGATTCCAGAAACTGCATCTCTGGTATGTCACAGGTACATTGAAATTAATGTCTGAATGAGGTTGACACTGATTAGGCCATCAATTGAGCAACATAAACATCTGCATCATGAAAGAATACATGACCATAAAATTATCTGAAAATGTGAATGGTGGATTGTGTTTGCAGAGGAAAAGGAGGACATGGAGCATCTTCAGGCATATAACCACAAGCTGCTGGCCAACATACTTCCTGTCCATGTAGCAGAACACTTCCTGTCTAGTGAAAAGAACGCAGATGTAAGTGTAGCTGCCTCCATATCTGATGTAAGTGGCACACTTGTTAACAACCCTTATTCTTGCAGCTAGACTGGGGGTTCCGTAAACATATATAAATTATGTTGCCCATTGCTTATGCACCTTTTGTCCACACAAATTGTTGTAGTTACATACATTACCAAAAGATGTCTTTATTTGTGCTAATGAATTAAAACACTGCATTTGCCCAAGAGTAATATATTCACATAATGTGCACTCAAGTTTTGGAATGTTAAACAGATTAATAAAGTATATACAATAATGGCACCAACAAATGAAAATCAGTTCATACATTAAAATTAGTTTATATATACAATGAACTCCTACATGCTGCAACCAACCATGTGGCCATATTCAGGGACATATAATACAAAGGACAGGTACATACTTTATAAAGAGCATATCTGGAAATGTAGCCATTCTTCACTGACATACATATAAACACTGCCAACATAACTACATTACAGTTTTATACACGATGCTCTGCATAAGGTGTGCCAAACTTTAGTATGTTGTTGTTTGAGTCATTTTGAGTAAAAAATGCTCTTTCAACATATGCTTGTTTACTGACTGCTGCATTGCTCTGAGCAGTTTAGTACTTCATGGTACAGTGTGACGCTGTACATTATGATTTCTTACAAACCAACTTCACGCCTATTCCCACCTCTAGCAAATGCTACTTGCTCATAGTTCATACTCATTTTGGTCCGTAAACCTGGCCTGTGCGTTTACTACATCTCATGCCCCAAAGAAGTAGTCATACTTCTTTGGGAGCACATGAAAAACATGGTATACAGGCAAAAATTGGAGGCAAGATACAAACTGTAGCAGCGAGTCACGGAGTTTGCTGGCTGTATAAGTGGAAGTGATGAAATTATCAGAATGGCAACAAATTCTTTTTGAAAAGCACAGAATTGAGCATAGAGAAGAGCAGAGGTCATTTTGAACAGCAATCACTGCAACATGATGGAAAATTGCATTTTTTCATACTATCTAATCCAAACTGACATCTTTCTTTCATGTTGTTGTATAACTGTGTCAACGAACATGCCAAATTGGGTAACATAACTAAAAATTTGTGTCTTTCTTTTGTGGTATTATCTGAAAAATAATTTTCTTTAGGTGTTGTACACACAGTAGGGTAACACTTAATTGTGGCCTTTGTTTTATGGTGTTGTAGGACACATGTTGTACAGTAAGTTAAGAAAGAACTGATATCTTTCTTTCATGGTGTTATCTGACAAATCACTGCCTTTTTTACATGTACACTATGAAAAAACATCATATTGTAAAATTTTTTGTTTTCGCCATGTATGTGCACTAACATGCTCATTGTGGCATGACAGTTTATTATGGAGCATAAATTGAATAGAATTTTTTACTCAAAATGACTCGTGTAATAACGTACTGAAGTCTGGCACAACTTATGCAGATCCATCTGTGCAACTCCGCATACTTTATTTCTGTGTTACATGTTTTGAGTTTCTGTGTTATAATATCATCTAGCCTAAGCTGTCTTTTTAAAATATTATGTTGATTATTGTGTTAATATTATTGATTTTCAAAATTAATATTTTTTTCATCTCAAGCATTAGTATCCACCTCCAAAAATACATGGTGTCACGCCCCTGAAGATAACAATTTAAAATTATTTTAACATCTACATATAGTTCCTACAAATGAAATCTTTCTTTTGAGGATTTTCAAACAAATTTTTAATTTCCTTGTTGTTACACCATGCATGCTACTGCCCTGCCTAGCTTATTCTCCTTAAGTACTGAAATTAATAATAAATGTGAAAGGTCAGAAGTTATGAAAAATCCTCCACCATTCTGTTTCTTCCTCTCTTGCATCCACCCTGTTCTTAGATGTTAGAATTAAAGCTGATTATGTCTTGATTTCTCCTAGATTTACATAATATATTGTGTGCTTTCATGTGTGGCTACGAACCCTTTCACACACACATCAGGAGCTGTACCATGAGCAGTGTGAGTGGGTGTGTATCATGTTCGCTTCCATCCCCAACTTCTCTGAGTTCTATGTAGAGCTTGAAGGAAATAATGAGGGTGTGGAGTGCCTTAGGCTACTCAATGAGATCATTGCAGACTTTGACGAGTTGCTGGCTGAACATCGTTTCCGCTACATTGAGAAGATCAAATCCACAGGTGCCACCTACATGGCTGCATCAGGTTTGTATTACTCACTGGCAAATGTTTTCTTCCCTTTTTGGTGGTGTTGTGAATTTATGGTAATCAAACTCCTGTTCTGATTATTCACCACACTGCACTATGAACCTTTCTAATTAATAAACACTTTGTGTGGATAAAATTAAGTTGTATATTAAGATTTTAACAACTCTGGATGAAGGACATAATTTATACAGGATGAGCATATCAGATACAGATAGTTTTAATGTAATACTGTTCATAAGCTGAAAAGCACAGAAGGGAAACTAAAACATTTGGAAAGTATCATGATGAAGTATTGAAATAGCGCTACTGGAGTTTCCAAGTCTTACCAAGAGTGCAGCTTACGCTGCAGTTGTGTAGCATATTGGCTTCACATGAATAACATCAGTTAAGTAACAAGAACTTTTTCAATTGTCACCATACTCAGCAGTCACAATGTTTCAGCAGCAGCCAGCTTCCATAATGTTGTGATTATTTTTTAATCTGGTGATGGAAAAATTCCTTGTTAATGTAAATGGTACTATTGACTGCAGTCACCAGTGACCAGTCAATGAAGTTAAGGTGAATAAATTTCAAATAATGTTTGTTTTCAATCAAAGAAAATCAACAAGACATGCTGCCTGACAAGCATGCCAGAGTCAACAGTGTACAAAATTTTGTGAACTCATTTGAGATTTACAAGTTACAAGTATCAACTGTTGCAACATATAACAGCCTAAAACAAAGGAGTTTGCTACAAATATTGCTCCAATTTTCTTTCAGAAACTGAAGACCAACTTTTAACAACCAAAACTGTGTTTATTGACCAAGGCATTTTTTATCTGTAGAGGCACATTAATCAACAAAACATCAGAAATATGGAGAGCAGCAATGAACATCAGTGATTGAAGTTCACTGATTTTTTGTTTTTATCTGTACCAAAAATGTTAAAGCTTTTCTTCTTTGCCAAATGTGTTTAGAGTGGTGTAGTGTACCTAGACATATTATAGAAATTCCTCATGATGATTCTGGAAGAAGAGTATTGTAATGGCATGCTACACCAAATGCCTCTGCATTTTCGCATTGCAGTTCATTTCAGGACTTCTTAGACTGGAAGTTTCCATGGAAATGGACTGACAGAGATTGACAAAGGTTTTTTATTACATGAATCATGAAATTTTCTGAGATAAATTACATTTCTATGCAACTTGAGAGGTATCTGAAGATTGGTTCAGGTCCAGTTGAACTAACAGAAGACAGAAAGTTGAAGTAAAATCACCTAATTTAACTAGAAATTATGAACAACAGAGGCCCTAGAATTGATCCTTGGGGGAACTCCATGTTTCATTATACCCCAGTCAGAGAGTCCTGAGAATAAATTATATATCTGAATCAATACTATTTCCTACACTAGTATCATAATTTCAAGCACAAATTTTAAAGATTTCTGTTCTGGGTCAAATTTAGCTCCCTCTCTCTCTCTCTCTCATATGATAAAATGGTTTGCTATTAATAAGTTCAGTTCTAAATTTCGATAAAACAAATATAATAAAATTCAAAACAAAGAATCACATTCTACATTACATATTGTTTATAAGGAATAATGTCTAGAACAGATGGTAAATATGAAATTTCTTGGTTTACAAATTGAAAACTACCTAAACTGGAAGGACCATATTGAAGAAACAATTCCTAAGTTAAGTGGAGCATGTTATGCCATTAGACCAGCAGTTCATATCAATAACATTAACACTCTCAAATTAATTCATTCTACTATAAAATATGAAATAATTGTTTGGGGTAACTCTACAAACAGTGGAAGATCTACACTTTACAAAAGAAAATCATCAGAATTATGGCTGGTACATAACCCAGAACTTCACACATAAGTCTGTTTAAATAATTAGAGATTCTGCCTGTTCCATGCCAACATATACTTTTGTTAATGGACTCCATTATCAGTAATCATGAAAATGTGAAACAAATTCATCTGTGTATAATATCAACACAAGGAATGAAAAAAAAATCTTTAAAGACCAAATGCCAACAGTTTACAGATTGTGACAATCCTCAAGAATGACAAGGCAAAATTTAAAGCAGCCTTTTAGAAAATTCTTAAATACACACTCCTTTTACTCTGTAGGCAAATGTTTTATGTGTAAAGATGATCTACAATACTGTTTTGTAGAATGTTAATAGTATTTTGCACTGTAAAAATTGTGTATATTTGTATATTTATGGCTTGTTCCACATCCTACTGTATTTGTGACACACTTACGGATCAATGGAATATATGTATGACCATATGACTTAGTCACCTTGTTCACCATTCACCAATTGATTCCTCCCTTTTGTAGTATGTAAAGGTTGCTGTTAATTTTTTTTTTTTTTTATTTTATTACCGTGCAATGTGATAACAATATTTATTAAGACCAACTAATTGCACATACTTGTCAAACCATTA
>Ga0136643_10004588_pt1 | contig 19143 bp, 16 predicted proteins | sample TergutLab28metaG_FD_96883 | JGI IMG/M metagenome (GOLD analysis project Ga0136643, IMG submission 96883) | Labiotermes labralis P1 segment gut microbial communities from Petit-Saut dam, French Guiana - Lab288 P1 (version 3) (version 3) | ecosystem: Host-associated > Arthropoda: Insects >...
AGATTCTTCTTTGTTGTGCCTTAGAACATGACATGTTTTATGAAGTGTTTTCTTGGCTTCAGTTTCCAATTACATCTTTCTGTCTTGTAGTAGTCCTGACATGTGTCCTAGTGTTTCATGTGTATGTAGTTACTTTGTGTTCTGTTCATACAGTGCAAGTCTCTAACCAATGTGAGCATCACCTGAGTACTGAGATTAGATGTACAGTAGGAACGTCAGTTTTGTCTGTGTTGGAGGAACTTGGATCTACCATGTGCAGTGAACTAGAGGAATATATGTGTTCACAATAAGATGTTTTCTTTCCTAAACACAAACCAGTAGTAGTATCATATTTTAAATGGCCAGTCGTTCAGTATTGTTTTACTTAGGGTTTTGAAGCACCATTTGTGTTTACTGGTCAGAGTCATGCTTTGTCATGGATTGTTTAGAGTCTGCCCACAAATAAATACAGCACTTCTGTCTTGACAGCTCCCTTATACCTCTAATCATCTTCCCTTCGTCGTCTTTCCATTGGTACCTTTTCTTTGACTTCTTATACCTGGATTTCTAGGTGGCCAAATTGTTCAGTTTGTAAGAGAGAACGGTTGTACCTAGAGGAGTGAAATCCATTACTTTATTTATGCCTGCCATGATAAATTGTGCAGTATGTGGGTACATATGGAACTTGTGTTACACCACATGCTCAAGGTATATAGTGCCACATGTCAAAATTTTGTAATCTGAAAAAATAAAAGTCATCTAATGCTCATGAACAGCCAGAGGAAGGGGTTAAATAGAGAAAAGAGTCAGCTGAAGAAGGAATGGATATGGGGTAGGATCAACCATTTCCTTGTCTGTTTGCCTGTAGTTTTGTAGACTGTGTCTTACAGCTGCATTGCTTGCTGAGCTGTCTGGATTGTGCACATAGATAGGAGCTGAGATTTGTCAACATCTCAAGGCCAAAAGCCAGTGTGGTACTAGCCTTAAACATGGTTCTCTAGTCATGTGTGAGGGTTTGCATCCAGCTTAGAGTATGTGTGTTTATTGTTAAGTGCCATATTTCATATTCATTGCTGTTAACTGGGAAGTGACACCACCCAGATTGGCAAAAAGCTATTTGTTTCTCAGAAAATACAACTCAAAAATTGACAGTGCACTCTTGGAAGTCTTATCTCTCAAAAAATCACCCATTACCTGCTCACAGTTGGGTCGCATTTCCATGACTGTAAGTGTAGTAGGCATGCCACATTATTTGGTACATTTCCCTGGAGCATTAGTAAGACCAGTACATCCTATCAGAGCGATTATGACATTGGACTCAAGTATGTTACTTCTGTGGTTTAAGCTGCCTGCAGGCTTTGTCAACACATTGTACTAGTAACAGTGAAAGTACAGTTGTCCCTGTACACACCATGTAAGCATGAGTGGAGGATTAGCTCCAGTGATTCTTAACATCTGCACTAGATGGAAATGGGTGGTCACCATCATTCCACAGCCGCTTTACCCCTGGAGAAAGACCCCATGGTACCTACTGAATAGGAAGCTGGGTGGGCCCCAAAACTAGTCTGCATGTTTTGGAGAAAACAGAAAATCTCTTTTCCCTGTCGGGATATGAAATTGACTGTACATCTTGTTTCCAAAAATACCACAGGGTACATCTGGATATATTATACTACCTGATTATATTTTGTTGTGCAAAACAGAGACTGAGAAAATGATGATCTCAGCAGTTAGATCTGTTTACAGTAACCTGTATTGAATGCTGTACTGTGATAAAATAATTGCAACATGCATGTGGTATGAAAGTAACTGTGTCATTATTACTGCCAAGTATACTACATATTTATTATTTTGCAATATGGTGGCCTATACATTGGTAGGACATAGGTGGATCTGTACTGTCAACACTATTATTGCAGGCTGAGCCACATTATGGTGTCACATAAAGAATTTTTTGGGTTTGATAGCTGCTTCTCATAGATGATTCTAATATAATGTGTACCATGTGTTCCAAAAACAAACATAGGTTGTGTTTGCTCTGTTTGAGGTCCCAGAAGTCTTTGAAACTGAAATGTTTGTGTGTATGCAGTTCCATGTCGTAACTAACACAAGTATAAATTGTCAACTTGTATTGTGATAGAATTTTTTTGTTTTTTCTTTAGAACATTTCGTTTAAGTCATACAGCCGAGATTCGGGTCATGGAGGTTCTGAGCAGGAGGATTCCCCTCGCTCACACAATACAACCACACTGAACAGCCTGAATAATCTTCGGAGCCTCAACAATAGCAAAGACACGCGCCGTCAGCCCTACATGCCTCCAGACTACCATCAGGGTATCACCAACAATCTGTCAGTCACAGAGAAAGGTGTGGGCCCCACCGACAGTGAGTGCATGACTGAATGTTGCCAGGACCGTGAGCAGGACTATACTGCAGTGGACCAGAATGGGGAGAGTTTGGCACCTCATCACCCACCCAATCTTCACACTCAGCATGGTGTACGCACAGCCAAAAAGTCAAACAATCTTCTACGTTCAACCAGTCCTTGGAATCACACCTACACAGAAATACGCGAGGGAAGGCCACATGTTCATGGACATATTCTTGCACACACCCACTCTTATACCCACCCTATCCCATCATCAGCAGGGCACCCAGACGATGATCCAGTGTATGAAGAGATTGAACGGAGTGAGATCCAGGTGTCGGACATGAGTGATGAGGATGGCAAGAGACAGAGTGACGTAAGTCGACAGTCATCACGTAGCTATGGGGATCATCGCCCCCTGATCCCCTATAGTCCTGCTGCTGACCGGAACTTCCATTCGTGCTTGGATGCAGCACTGAAGCATCAGCTCAAGGACCATGCCTGTTATCACCCAGGTCTGGACAGGGACTTGGAGGAGGTGGATTTCTGTGGCCTGGCTCCATCCGGGTTGCGAACACCAACCGAGCTTTCCAGGCATCCGCCCAACCCCAGTGCTTATATATATTCTGGTGAAAATGCCCGCACAGTTGCTGTGCTGAATGGTGAAACAGTGGTGTGTCATCTTCAGCAGTCAGATCACCACCAGCTTTACCCACATGATTCTTATAGCTCCAGAACAGTGGTATTGCCACCATATAGTGAATGCTAATAGTGTGAGTGTGTGAGTGGAAGAACACTCACCATAGGAAAAGTGATGGCTGTTTAGATTGTGGTATGATTTTTTATCCAGCTGTGCCGAGTATCGCAAACAGTGAACTGGGGCTGCATGTCAATATCATGAGCTGCAAGAGTGTTCTACATCCTCTTGAATTCCTGCTTGAATGATAACTCCATAATGCCTTATCTGTAAGCATAGATCATCAAAATTTTACATGTGTTTTGTGTACATAATGTAAATAGGTGCTTTGTACATGTCAGACTGTGGTTACGTTGCAACTGCAGTGGTTCATGATGCGGCCCAATAAATGTGTCTGTCATATGTCTGTGATCTTGCCATGGTGTACATGGATTGGACTGGCCGGCTCTCAAAGACTGGAAATACTTGTCAAGAACTGAATCATGAACTTTCACAGAAGTTTGCAAATAAATTATTTAAGAGTTAAATACACTGTTTCATTTTCCTGTTCAAAATGCTGTTCCACTCTTCACACTGTTCTCTGGCAGAACAGATGTACCTTGTGCTCTCCTTCCTCTTCCAAATATTTGCAGATTCATAATTTTTTTTCACAGTGGAGGCAGGTAGGCATACATTTAACAGACCACAGATTTGTGGGTGAAATGGTTGTTAAAATGCTGTAGGTCAAGATAGTTGGCATATTCAAAAAGAAACAATACCAAACTGTTGCAGTGTATTATTTGTTCGTTAGTTCTCTGGCATGTTTTGGTTTGACTTAAAGAGGCAATCTTCAGGGAGACGTCTGTAATGTGTGCAGCATTTGTTTTTAATTTGACTATTAAAGAGTTCTCACATATGATTCAAATTGACGTCATAATAGATAATGGTTTAAATACAATAAGTTGCAGTAAGTACAGTATTAAATTATGGAATTTGTATGTTGCATCCCAACATATGATTAGAACTTGAAGGTGAAGTGGAAAATGAATAAGAAAAATTTTTCAGTAGATGACATAATACATACCAGATGTTAGGTGAGTATTGTGTGCACTGTGCATGAATATGCTACGAGTAGGAAGTAAACGGCGGGGGGGGGGTATGGACCAAACACTGCTGTGAAGATGGCCTATCAGGTCAGGCTGAGATGTGGAGAACTGACCGACCAATAAATAATACAGTGCAACAGATTAGTACTGATTTGTGCATGTAATATGGTTGCAGGGAAAATGTCCCAATGTAAAATTGCTGGCTTAATTTTGTATGTAATGTAATTCTGAATTGCTGAAAAAGTGTTAAGGTTTCAAAATGGGAGAAGACTGTGTGGGGTAAGTGTTGATGGGAAGGTTTGAGGTTTGGAAGGCTGCAAATAACCGAGTTCACTGAGAATGAAAACTACATGGTGTGCTGAGTTTAGTTATGAATTTTTTTTTTTTGGCAGTTTACAGAGTATGTGTATTATTTCACTGTCATTTCTTATATGAACAGTTTTTCACATAGTAACTTTATGTAGTGCTTTATTAGTCTATTGCTGGTGAATAACCTAACAGCACTGGCACAGTTTGCAACAGCAGAGCATTCTTGCAGTGTTCCACCCACCAGCCTCCCTCGCTGCTAAGTGACTCCCACGCTTCAACTTGGAAACTTCGTTGGCCAGAAAAGAAAAAAGGACCTGTAGTGAAATGAATATTTGCTTCATTTAAAATTTCTTCCTCTTTTTGTAACCAATTTCAGTGGTTCTGGACAAATTATTTTATTCTTAGCTTCATTTAAGGCTTTTCCTTCCAAGTTCAAACATACTGTGCTCAAGAGAAACGATGAACATTTCACTGGGGGGGTTTGGTACCGTAGTTTAATTAGTGTCATGGCCCATTGCCAACAATCAACAAGGAAATTTAAAATCCAAACAGAATTACTTGCTGGACTGTCCTGTGGTTTGGAAGAATGTTACGTACATGACTGTTCATAAGTTGGCACAAATTGTTCGTGGGCCTTCCTAACATACTGTGTTCAAATTCTACATTTTCCTTTCTGGATTGCACTTATATTTCTCCCCCTGAACTGGTGTCCTCAAGCTCAGAAGTGTGTTTTAATTAAATGCTTTCATTCAGTTTTTTTTAACTAGTTCAAGAATTATATTTATTATAACTGTACAGACTACAATTGGTATAGTGTATCAGAGATTTACATGTGAGACTAAACATAGTGCACATTAAAGAAACACTGCACTCACTTTTCTTTTTTGTTAAAGTCACCACACTGGAAAAGTTGTTTTATTGTACAAAATCTACCATTACAAGGGGTTTGTGAACAGGAATGTTGTGGACATCTGGACACACTGCATGTATAGTAACAGTGATTCAGTACAGCATCCCACATAAATTTGTACACTTTTTGGAATGTTGATTATTAAGTTACTGTAATTTTTTTAAATGAATATGTTTAAAATATAGTCTTGCACAACACAGTTTCACTTCTCTTAGGTTACTAGTGTTCGTATCATCAGCTGGGCCATCATCATACCTATATTACGTCTAGAACTTGATGAAAGAACCATACAAAAGCATTACATTTTTATTTGGGCTAGGGATCTCATTCCCATTCCAAAAATGTCATACAGCATATGTTAAAATATGATGTAGTGGATGAAAAACAATAGCATATTAAAAACAATTTTTTTAAACAAGGAATGCAGGCAGTTTAGTCTGATAAAGGCATGCCTGACAGGCTGAAACTAGTAACCTAAGAGAAGTGCAACTGTGTTGTGCTAGACAGTATTTTAACTATATTTATTGAATACATTGCAATGGGGGATGTGTTACATATAAATTTTATTCAGTTTGCTGGAAATTCTTCTTCTGATGTAATGGGTGAAGCTCAGACTTACATAGTCTTATGAAGATGGAGTGTTATATATATTCCACAGAGAGATTTTTCTATCCTTTCCACCTGCTGCCATGAAATTTACTTCACGCCCTGTAGAGAAGGCGATGTCATTGACTTCTGCTGAATGTTCTGTCAGTACTGCCAAAGGCTGGTAAGATTTCCAAGAGAAAAGTCGTAAACGTCCATCCCAACACCCTAAGGCCACAAGTCTGTTATCAGGACGTATCTTTATGCTACTAATACCGGGGTTAATTATGCCCTTACTTAGTGTTCTGACAAGACTGCAAGTATTGTCAATCTTGAAAAACTCCAGATGAGTGGATACACCACCACATACTCCGCTCATAGTAATTTCACTGAAGTCTACAGCAGTCAGACAATTAACACATTTCAAATTACTCACTGCACGCTGATTTCTGAAATCCCACAAATACACATCTCCACTCTCATATGTCGCTAAGAGGTATGGCTCTGAATGGACATGGATTACCTTCAGTGCCATTATTTCTCCCAGTGTGACACTATCATCTTTTTCAAAGGATAAGATTTTAGAATGAGACTTTAAAGAATAAATTTCAACATCTGAATTCTTCTTCGGACATGCAACAATTCCTCCTTGATCCTCTGCAACGTCAATTCTACTAAATCCATAGTAATCAAGTTGCACAAATTTAGATACACTCCATGAGGATTCTTGAGGTGTCCATAAATTTATTTGGCCTTTCCTTTCCTGTGTCACAAGAGTATTACTGAGTAATTTCAAGGCCATACATGCAGATTTTCCTGCATTAAGCACCGTTTCTTCTTTGCGAAATGTTGTGAGGTTCCATTCTGAAATTTTACCATCTTCACTTCCAGCAAGAAGCTTTTCTCCCATGAACAACAAGCTGTGGACAGTTGTCTCCTCTCTCAGCACATATTCCGCATCTGGAGGCTTTAATGCCATCTTTCAAAGTAGAACTGAAAGTAAAGCAAAGTTTATTCAAATATTACAATTCACATACTCTTAAAGGCAGTTTAGTTTTCTACCAGACATGATATTTTAGATCATATTTGTATGCAAGAGTTGTTCTGCAGGTTTCGGACAGTGACTTAATATGGTTAAGACTTCCTCTTCAAAGACTGACAGGAAAAGACAAAATGTATCAATAGCTGTTTCATGAGATACATGACTGGCAATAGCATTGATCATACCAAACACAACAGGTTCCTTCTCATAATTAAAAACCCAACTACTATATAACTTAATGTTAAATAAAATAAATAATATAAAAAACAGGTTCCCTTTTCAGGTTTGCATGAGGTTTATCTTGCAATATTTTTTGTACACAACAATTATACAAATTCAAAACACTGGTAAACTGTGTCACTAAGGTTAGTTCTTGTCCCTGTGTTTGTTTTGTTAGCTGTGTAAAAAAATTTTTGATCGCATTATGTTGTCAAACTTTCAAATGACTGAATTCTGTAAATTCTTCTCCGGCTGACAGCCACATCAGGTGGTTCTAGTTACAGTGTTTCGAAGACCCACTCTGACTCTGCCAGCAGGGATCTGATATTTTTTAACTGGAACCACCTAACATGGCTGTCAGCCCAGTTAAACTGTGACAGTAAAATGTAAGTTTTAATTACTGTACAATGCTCGTAAAAATTTATATCCGAATTCTTGCCACATAAATCGTGAATCGTGATTGCAAAGACGAGAAAATTATAAAGCAGAAAAACTGTACAACTTTACGTGCCAACAGTGTTGGAACCCTATGCCACTTTGTGAAAACATGTCACATCTTTCGATGCGTTGGTACACTACTTGTAACATCGTTTTGGACAAATGAAAAGGGTGCCTAAGAATGGGGGTTCAAAAGCCTAGGTCCAAAAACATTCTTTTTAACATATGCAGGTAGAAACATTGTATACAGTAATGATACATACAGCACACTTTAAATAAATAACACAATACGTTGATTCAATAGCATACAGTGTGGACAGAGCCGCCTTCACCGCCAAGTAGCCCAGATTTATGATAATAATTATATGAACCTTTAATACGGCCGATAAGTACACGAGATTTTAACCCTCGTAAGAAAAGCGTCAAACGTTCCTCAGCAAACCGCGCTCCCACGTGCTCTGAAAACACTTCTTTTCGCTCTATTTACGTTTTCTTCATTACACGAGAACATAATGAATGCCAGGTGACTAAAGTGAATGTAGTCACGAAAATTTGGTCTTCGTTCCTGCATTTACCTTACATGTAAGAATCGCACTCACATTGTATACGTGCGTTAAAATGACACACGCGGTGAATATCTTTGGTTTTTAAGACAGAGAGACTCCATATAATGGTGTGGGAAACTGCCGTCATGTGCGTGTCGTATAACGGAACGTGTGATTTTCAATTAACAAGGGCAGTGTAGGAAGTACTATTCCTACATTCACCCAGTTGTTGCATGATTTGGTGAACTGATATTTAAAGTTCGTGTTTATAGTGCAGTGCAAATCCTCAGATTTTAAAAATGGTAAATGCAAACACACGAACCACTTCTAAGTTGAGACGTGTGCGTATTACCTGTTACGATAGCTGGCACTTTAAAATCTTTATTCCACAAACTAATTCGATATATTTGACAGACTTAATGTTGATGTATTTGTTACTTTAGGTACCCCGGTTCCATTAGTGGATGCATGTATTTTGTTACACTTGCATAGAGTCCGTGTCTATGAGTATGTGTGTGTGCATTTGTGTATTATAGGATAATTATACATGAACAAGGCTGTCCAGAGAAGTAGCTGTACCTGAAAATATTATAATTGCATTCACTTGGACGACCAGAGAAAAGCACGTTAATCAAAAGAGCATAACCTGCCGCAAAGTCGAGATTCGAACCTATATTGCAATATCAACGACAATGAGACAATTTACCAAGGGGAGATGTTAAAATATAAAGTGGAATTTAATGTATAGTCTGTGTAAGAATTATATTCTGACGATGGAAAACTTGAATAACCTATTCACCGGTTTAATCCCTTCATTGCTTTTCACTGTTCAAATGGAAGTTCCAGACCTATTTATGGAGTTGTGAATCTCAAAACCTTTGGAAGGAATGCCACAGTTCATTCACAAGTACTTTATAGTAATGTAATGTCAAATAATTCAGAACTTCTGTGGTTAACAGCATATTAACAAATTTTTGTGTATACATGCCAAAACATGGCATTATGCCTGAGGAGATGTGTGTTAATTGAAATATACAGGCAACTTCTCATATGTGTTTGGGAACTGGAAAACCATCAACATTCTCCAAGTTGAAAAATCAGTTGTAGGTTGTTATGATGCTATGAATGAGGCAAACCTTGTGTGTAATGCAACACATGTTACATATAACATGCTGTATTACATAAAACTGTTTAAAATATTCAGGTTCTAGACCATTGTTTTGCACTAAGTGCAAGTGATTTGTCCAGCTGCCTGTAGTATTAGTAGAGGGTTTCCATTAGACTTCATACAAGGTAACCAGGACAGGACCAGTGAACTTAGGGTCTAATTGCCTGTGGCTAAAGTGACCATTGTGTGAAGTATACAACTCACATCCATTTAGTGTCAAGACTAAGAATATGTGAGACTGTGCACTCCTCATTTACATCTTCAAGTAGTGGTAATTTGGCATCTTTATGTTTTTGAAGTGGCAGACAAAATCAGTAATTTCTGAAGAACCATTGTTCTTATAACTTCATATATTTAACATTATGTATAACCTTGTTATTATTGCAGATAATACTTACATCAGATATGAAATCATGTTCCTTTCCAAACTGGTATCATCTTTTCAAGGAACATGCTACAAAATCAGTTGTGATCCCAATGTGTGATAATGTTGTCAGCTATTTGTTGGAGGACTCAACCCTTGTTCTTCCAGAAGAAGCCTGCATAAGTACCGCAAACAAATACTCTGATCATGAAGGTGATTGTCTGGATTTGGACCATACTGAAGAAGTCTGCTCTGAAATAAAGGTGAATTGGGCATGGTGTTCTTAAGCTCTTATAGTATAAAACTTTTTGCTATGTGCCAGATATTAAGGACTGAATAGTCTATTTTTGGAGTTTTAATATGCGGAATTAAATCCACATTGTAACTGATCATGTAATTCACACCACTGTCTACCTTTATCACACCATTTCAGATCGGGTAGAAGTCTGTAGACTTTTCAGGATTCCCACATTTTGTTGGTGGCACCATGACAGCAGCAAGTATTGTAAACCAAATTTGTTTTATTTGTTGTTAGAAAATTTGGTTTTACTCTATGAGCGAAAATGACACAGTGGGGCACATGTCATGGTTTGAGGTGTATGTCTGTATTTACACACACACACACACACACACACACCCACCCACCCACCCCCCTGCCACCTGTTTTAACAAATTATGTAACATCACTTTCAAATGACCATAACCTTAACCCTCATTGTCATGACAGTTTCATACCTTACATGCTGTACTGTAATTTCTCTTGTTCTAGCAACCAAGTTTTCCTGTGCTCAGCAAAGCCCTCAAGGATGGGATCAACAAACTTGGAGGCGAAGTCTTCATCAAGCTGAATTGGAGTGCTCCATTGGTATGACAGCCATTTGCACTGAGTAGAGGACTGTAGTGAAAGTAATAGGGCCCATGTATTGCATTAAAACAATGGTACACTTACAAATTTGGATAACTTTTCCAACAATAAAACCCTGTTGTGATCTACACACGTTTCTTCCAGCACTGTATGAGCTTGAATATGTTGATTTCAGCATTCTGCAACCACATTCAGACAGCTTTATGGGTAGCCATATCATTTTATAGTGCCAGAGTTGATAACAGGTGATGGTGTCAGGGGGAAGACTCTAGACTGTAGGGAGTATTGGGAACAAAATTTCGGCCGTACTATTTGGTTGCCCCTGAAGCCAGCAATACAGTCATGACGTTCAGTAGGAAATGATCACCCTCAGTAACGTTTCTTTCAATGAACTGTGAAGCCACACTGATACATGCTGTTTTGGGTTTTTATATTAGCAAGTAGGGAACTCATTGGCAACAAACATTTCGGAGTCTGAAAGTCATTATCATCTACAGCACTTTGTATGTCCCGATCCAACAAGTGCTGTGATTTTTCCAGCCTTTTAACATATTCTGGAAATTTTATTTATAATGAATGTTTTATGCTTTTTAGTGACATTGTATATATACTTAAGTACTTTTAAATATTTCTATTATTTCCAGCATGATACATCCCAATTGCTGTATATACAGACTAGTACCTCCTGATGATGAGCAGTAAACCTGGTCGAAACATGTAGAGGTTAATCATCAAATAAATTGAAAGTAAATAGTGCATCCTCTTAGTTCTTATTACACTAATGTTTCATGATGCACGGTTCACAAAACATTAAATTTCTCTAGCCATCACTCTTTGGTTGTCTTTGATGAGTGCATCAGCGTTTTGTGCTAGCAGTCCTCGGTTGATCAAGGCCAGTTTCCAGTGTTGGTGTTTCCATTGTTGCAGTGTTTTATCCAATGCCACCCACTGCTGGCACCCATGCAAATTTCTCCATAAAAATGATGAAGTCAGTTGACAGATTCTGAAGCTGAATTATTCTCCTCTGTTAGAAATTCAGTGACAGAATGCCAGCAAAACAAAAACACAGTTGACAGCCATTTTGTCAGAGTAGTTTGTGGCTATATTACGGTAGGCGTGTGCTGGACTAGTCAGGTTTGAGAGGAATGGCACCACCAGCCTGGTATACAGCTTTCACTATAATGTGCAATGTGTTGTCACCCACGGCTTTCAGTACAGGCCTTGTATAAGTGAAATATAATGAACAGGCTGGTTTACTAGTAAAGATGTGGATTTGTATTTGGGAGGTGCCTAGTGCAAATCTTGGTCAGCTTACTGGCTGGCTAGCATGACTGAGAGTTCACGTGGTTATCCTCATTCACTCAATTCAGATGCTGGTATAGTCTGTCCTCCATGTTACACCTTGGATATTGTATCTGTACTGCTAAGACAGTTGCCATGCGTTTACATTATAGTGTATGAGGTGCATTAGTATGATTTCTGTTGCAACCACCTTGGGTGAGTGCTTCTCATGTTAAAATTTCTTTATATATCCATGTGTTGAGTGCTGTACACCAGTGTTACATTGTCCACTGCCAACCTTTGAATGCAATACCATTATGCTGTGATTTTCTAACTTGGAAGCCAGTGCTGCACTGGTACATTATTAATGTGTTGTACATGCTTTAAATACATATGCCATTCTATTACAGTGTTGCATATTATGTTTTTGCATCTATACTGTTTTAAAATTTTTTTAGTGATTTGATAAACAGTGTAAATGTGAAATATGGAGAATTGATTTCTTTTTAGTATACATTACTAGGCAAAAAACTGATATTTCTTTGCTTTGACTGACATGTGCCCAATTGAGTTCCTGTACCAGTTCTGAATGGGCTATATAATCTATGTGTTTACCCTTTCTTAGTCAGCACAGGAATTCTGCATCTAGGTATGACACCTGTATCATATTAGTGCATTTTGTTAACAGGATGCAGCATGGATAACATCTACAAAATCCTTGAGATGCACATCGATTGAGGATGTCTACCTTCTTTTAAAGAGTTCTGATTTACTTGTAAAGGATTTGACATGTATCATGGTAAGGAAATTGCTAAATATTTATTGTGGGTCATGCTTGAACAAGAGATACTCAGGGTCAAGTTTATCTGAATATAAAACATTCATTTTTCTCACTTTTAGCAGCAGCAACCTCCAGAAAGTATGAACAGTTGTATTGTCCTCAAGAAATGGCAAAATGTAGACCCAGGAAATGAATTTCGCTGTTTTGTTTGCAAGCAGGAATTGATAGGTATGTATAGAGTACAAGTAGTTATCAAGAATGTGTAACATTACTGTTAACTGACCACCACCTCAACTGTTTCTGTTCAACACCATGAACAGCACATCTCAGCATTGGGTATGGTTCTGAGCCACTCAAATCCACCTCTTTTGCTCATAACTTATTTTTCTCTGAGATGCGTCTTATTATCATTCAGTCTCGTCTGTAGTCTTCAAGACTTGTGGTCAATCAGAACACAATTTGTGAGGTAGTTTGCCATTTCTAGTGGTATATGTTTGGCTTTCCCAGTTAAACAGAAGACCAGGAAGGTTCAACAGTTTTAGTTGCATACTGTTGTCATGGTGAAGGGATTTATATCAATTATAGTAGGATGTGGCACTATTTAGTATGGTATCTCAACAGCAGTATTTTGGAGGAGCCTCCTTCCTCCATCTTTACGGTACTTCCCTGAAGATGGAGTTAGCAGCCTTTTCTGAATCATTAGTAGCAGGCTACCAGATTACACAGTGTTACAGCCCAGGTGACAATTTTAGTGGACACTATTTGGAGTACTGTTTATTTAGAGTTTGTTGTGGATGGAAATGAACTCTGTGTTTTAATCTGCTGTTCTTTTGCAGCTATTTCTCAGCGTGACTATAAAGTGTATTATGTACACTTGGCTCAAAGAAAATACCAGATCATGGAAGAAATAACGAAGTTTTTTACAGAAAATATAAGAGGAAATTTCCCTATACCTAATTGTGAGTAGCAGTATAAATCAGTTTAATCTTGAGATGCAGGTTTTTCAGGGATGTAATGCTGTGTCATTAGGCAAGAAACACCCATTGTTCCAAAGGGTCATGTTGCCTTCATACGCAGGATCAGACAGTCTTCTTGCAGTGCTTGACCCTGATGATGAAGGCATTTCTGCATAATATCACCTGTGATTATCTGTGAAGGGAATGCTGGGTCTGTCTTAGACTCTCTTGAGGGTCCTGGCATTTGTTGACACAATCCTCCTATTTCTCACTTAGCAGGCAGAGTGGAAATTTGGTAGTAATTTAGATTGTCTTTAAAAATACTCTTGTGTGATCCAAATGAAATTCTGAACATATTAGCAGTTGCGTGGGTAATGATTCTTATGTTTTTGGAGAAAGGTCCCTTGACTTTCCACAAGTTCAACTGTTTTGCCATCCTTGAATATTCTGAGCATTCACCATCTCCAGTACCACTTTTAAACTTTGGAAGGTACTCAAAAACTTGTGTTCCTTTCTTGCCTGCACTCCAAAAGTTAATTTCAACAATTTGAAAGTTTCCATAGCATTTGTGCCCATTCCAGCAGAATTTGATGCAGACACTGTTCTTTCATTTCTGCTATTATCTGGGTGTGACAAAACTGCTGGTGGAACAGCACAAACTCTGACTGCACAGGACATAACTCAACCATCACATGAACTACTGCCTTATTCCAAGCTTGCAGTGAGTGAGCACACTTTGCTGTGTATGTTAGTAGGAGTTCATGGTAGCAGCACACTCAGTCCAGGAATTACTTGTTTGCATCACGTATTTAGTACCAGTTAAATGGATCTGAATACAAAATGTAAAACTGAGCATTGCAGTACATTGTGGTTAGGCTCCCTCTTACTACCCTGTTTCTCATTTTGTTCTCTACCAGGACAGTAGCTGCTGTGAGTTTTCTGGAGTCCCACATCATAAATATTGGATTAATATGACGTTCAGGTGACCGTGCATTGTGATAAATTCTTATAATAAAACCAACTGGATGCACTAATTTCTCAAATTTATTTTTCGAATAAAAATCTGCATGTTTTGGACAGTTCCTCTGCTGTATGCACAGCAATGTTATATGTCATACAGGTTTGCTGACAGCTTGCTAGCATCATCAGGATGGAACATCCTGATGATGCTCTCATGCTGTATGACATATACCATTGCTGTGTGTACAGTGAGAAACTGTTAATGATGGACAGAGGAATTGTCCAAAATGTAGATTTTTATTCCAAAAATAAATTTGAGAAATTAGTGCATCTAGTTGCTTTATCAGAATTGGATTAATACTGTAAAGTATTTTTATGAATCATCAGTCATGGTTTGCAGTGTAGCAGCGTTAAGTTTATAGTGTGGAGGTAACTAAGCACGTGATGAGAATGTTTGTTGTGAGTTCTGTGAATGTCACATTGAGGGTTCTGGCCTTCTGGGACGTGCCACTGTCAAATTGGGTGCGTGGTTCCCGATTTTTTGAAGGGACATGCTGCCTTTTTTTTTTGAAGCTTGGAGGTACTGTGTTTATTCAAAATGCCACAAAGCGCTGTCCCAGCAACACAGCATTATGTCTGAGAAGACTGGCATACCATTTGCTGTTTGTTGATTAACCATCACTGTAAGGTTTTCAGGATCGAATCATGATAACAGTGATAATGATAATAAGCAGATAATCTGATGTGAAGGAGATGCTGCTGCTGGAAGTTGTGCTCAGTAATTTTAAGTTTGGGTTTGAGTTTTGATACAGATTTTAAGTCACAAATTATCAAGCTGTATATCAGACAGGGTTTTCTGGTCACAGTAAGGAACCTTAAGGGTTGCATGAAGGGTAGGCATTTTATTGATTACCATGGTTGAGCAACTGTCTGCTCCTCATGATGTATTGTGCTATGTGGAGTTAGTTATCAGTTTCCTTACTGCACTCTGAAAATGGTAGTTTGAACCTTTTTGCAGTTGATACGAATGTTTCTGATGTGAAAGGAATTATTTTGTGTGAATGTGTGATGACATATTTGTAACTGCTTTTCAGACACTTTTGATGTTGTAAGGCAATCAAGCAACAAGATACAGATAATAGATTTTGGTCCATTCGACCCAAAAAGAACAATGCCACTGCTCTTCACATGGGAAGATTTATACGCAAAGGAAAGGAACCTGAATGTAGAGACTCCAGCAGTGGAATTTCGGATTCTTGGCGAAGACCCAGGAATCCTACCAAATCCACATACTCATTATGGCATTCCTCAAGACTTTATTAATGATTGTCATGGCGATGGAAGTGATTCTGCAGTAAAGGACTGTGGTTCTGCGGCGAGTTCTAATGCATCTGAATAATGCAAGATATGAGGTGGGGTGCTCTTGTTTTTGACTGGTGTTGTGAGAAGCATGACTTCTTATTACTGAGTATGATTCCAGAGTTGCTAAGTGTATATGTGCTGGGCATGTGGCACTTATTTTACACTGCTAGGTGTAAATTATAATGTAGGGTCAGCATTGTGATATGAATAAACCGGGCATTTGCTCTTGTACATTGGGAAATGTAGTCCATTGACACTTTGGTTGTGCTGACACTGAATGTTCTTGTAGTCCTCTAGCATTTTTCATTATGCTCTAAACATGTTCAGAAACTTCATACTGATTTGGTACTATTTTTGGTGCAGGTATCCTTTCCAAGAACAACAGCGCTTTGTGTGTGCTCTGTTTTGTGGGCGGGACTGTTGGCATGAACAGATGCATTTTCTGTAAATGGTTGCTGCCTGTGAACATGCACATAATATGAATCAGGTTTGAGACTGGGTCTGCACTAATAACTGGTAGAGCATATTACTTCCTGTGTTATTCCAAAAAATTTTTTTTACTATTACTTTACAATTCTCAGCACCAGAAGGGTGGGTGTAAGTGGGTGTTACAAGGGAAGGGGCAGCATGTGTCTGCCTGATGTGAACTTTGTGTGCAATTGAATGAGCATATATGTTGACACAGTGTTTCAATTTGTTGCACCTGAAAATGATATTGGTGTATCATTTTTGCTTGTCCATACCAACGTAGACCATTTTCTGCTCATGTACAATCTGTGGCCCCAGCGGATAACTGTTTGCCCTCAAATGTTTATATCTGCAGGTTGTAGGGGTTGATAACAGCTCCTTCTTTATGCAGGTTGGTAATTAAACAATAGAGAGAGAATAAAAATGTGTTAGGGCTATATTCCTTGAAGAATACAGAATATTTTTATCTTTATAACACCTTTGAAGCCGTGATATATATATATACACACACACACACACACACACACACACATACATATATATATGTATATATGTTTATGTGTGTATATATACATACATACGTACATACGTACGTACGTACGTACATACATACATACATACATATACATAGGTGGGCTGATAAGTATTGCCTCCACTGTAAAATTTTTATTTACATTGGACATATCTGGATAAAAGCGGTTCTGTTTAGTCATATGGTATCTCTCTTCCATCATACTTCACCTTGAACACACACATGCATACAGTCCTAACCCAGTGCACGTTGAAATGGAAGAGTTTTCGGACATTCGGTTCAAACAGTGTGCTGTTATTGAATTCTAAACTGCGGAAAAGATTCCTCCAACTGAAATTCACAGATGAATGCAAGCCGTTTATGGTGATCACTGTGTTGATGTGAGTACAGTAAGACGCTGGGTAAGGCAGTTCAAAGACGGAGAATTGGGGGCAAGCAGGTTTGAGTGACAGAACAGGAAGTGGAAGGCCTGTGACTGCCAGTGGTCAGCTTCATCAAGATCGCATTGAAGAATTGATACGTGGAAATCGTCGCATCAAACAAAAAGAAATTGCTGTCACATTAGGAGTTTCTAAGGAGAGAGTGGGACACATTATTGGTGTTCTTGGATTCCGAAAAGTTCGTGCCAGATGGGTACCGCACATGCTGTCTGATGAAGTGAAAGCTGAAAGGGTTCACATTTCTTGGGAACTCCTGGAACATTTTGAAAAAGAAGGTGTATAACCTAGATCTGGCTCCAAGTGATTTCCACCTGTTCCCAAAACTAAAGGAACACTTGAAGGGCCAGCAGTTGAGCTGTGATGAAGAGGTGAAGTCTGCAGTGAGGAAATGGTTTCTTTATAATAATAATAATAAAAAAATTAAAGGGCGGATTTCAAAAACTAGTGCAGCGTTGGCAGAAGTGTATTGAAATGAATGGTGATTTTGTAGAAAAATAATTTTGGGGCTTTGAAAATAATTGATGTAGGCATATATTTTTTCCCCCATTAAAATATCTTTTCCCATTCATTTTCTATTTAAGTGGAGGCAAAACTTATCAGCCGGCCCTCGTATATATGTATATACAAATATATTCACACACACACACACATATATATATATATGCCAATCTTTTGGCTGTATCTCGTAGTCCACGAGATTGACCACGAAGTACAGCCAAAAGACTGGCTTCACCCAGCAGACTCAGTCAGAATCACAGAACAAGAAGATGAACATGCTATACACATATTCACAGACGGGAGCAAGAGCGAGCACAGGGTCGGATCTGGAATAGCAATATTTATCCAGAGTAATTTAGTGCATCAATTAAGGTATACACTCCAATGATAATTTCCAAGAACAGTAACAGTACAGACACAGAGCAGAATCATCCTTCAATCCCTCAAGAACACAAAAAATCACAATTATCTCATAGAAGAAATCAAGAAGAAAGTAATTGCACTCGAGAAATGCAACTGGACAATCATATTTTCCTGGATAAAGGCTCATGCAGGAAACTACGGGAATGAGCTAGCAGACAAGCTAGCGAAGGAAGCCGCTAGAAACGATGACATATCCTTCAACAGAATACCTAAAAGTGAAATAGTTCAACAAGTGAGAGACCAGAGCATAGCCAAGTGGCAAATCCAATGGGATCGAACTACAAAAGGGTTCTTCCAGACCATCAAGGACAGACTGACAACCAAAATCAAATTAATGCTAAAATTCGCAGCTATCATAACAGGTCACGGCAAAACCAAGGCATACCTGCACTGTTTTAATCTAATAGGGTCTCCATAATGCCTATGTGATGGCGGGAATCAAACTATAGACCACCTACTATACGATTGCACCAAACTTCAGAGGGAGAGAGAAAAACTTACAAGCAACGTATGAAAACAAGAAAACTGGCAGGTGATTAAAAATGATCTAGTGAATAAATACATAAAACACTTCATCCAGTTCACAAACTCAATAGATTTTGAGAAACCATTTAACTTGTCAAATAGCTGAAAAGAACACTCAAACATAAACACAAGTGCTTATATGCAAATATGATACAGTGGAAAACACACAAGAATGGAGTGCACGTCACATATGTACGGCCAAAACCATAAATATAGAATACTTACTTACTTACTTACTTACTCCATGGTGCAGAGTCCTTCTTGAGAAGCTAACTGGTTTGCAGCTAGTCAAGAAATTCCCCTCATTTCATGGAACCCGAAGGTTCATTACCGTACTCACAAG
>Ga0136643_10004590_pt1 | contig 19141 bp, 16 predicted proteins | sample TergutLab28metaG_FD_96883 | JGI IMG/M metagenome (GOLD analysis project Ga0136643, IMG submission 96883) | Labiotermes labralis P1 segment gut microbial communities from Petit-Saut dam, French Guiana - Lab288 P1 (version 3) (version 3) | ecosystem: Host-associated > Arthropoda: Insects >...
AGGAGCTTGCGACTTATTTGTTGAGTTATTTCATGGGTTGTATTGCTCTGGTTTGATGTGTGTTGGTGTTACGGTGTGGTTTGGCTGGGGTGGTGTGGTATCCTTGTGCAGGCTGAAGCCTACACAAGGATACCACACTGTAACACCAACACACATCGAACCAGAGCAATACAACCCATGAAATAACTCAACAAATAAGTCGCAAGCTCCTGAGGATGGATGTACTAATATTCAAAACGTGTCGAGCATTAAATAATGAAATAATAAAGCAAGTGACATCAAGTTGGTCTATCTTCATTCAACTAAGTAGAGCTTGTTGGAAAAAGATGATGAGAATACAGTGAACTTGTTATTCCGGTTATATGATAAATGTGTGTGGAAATCTAAGTGTCTGCTGTCATGGGTAATGTCAGCCTTGAACACAATTTGACACTACACTTACTATTATTCTGCACATTTATACCTTAAACAGCTAATCAACACACTCATGTAATGACTTTGATGTATTAGTATTCTGGGTTGTGATGTCATGCAGCCTTACTCAATGCCATAAAAACCTCAAATCTTACTTTACATAATGTTTTGATGTCAGGGAACTGACATGATTTATGCTTCATAATGAAAAATCCTATTAAACCATCATGTATGGAGAGCACAATGTGTTAAGTTAGCATGCTTTCAGGTGACTGACTTAAAATTTGAACTACATTAAAATTTACTTCTCCACTTGTTCCCTCACAACATGCTATAAAAGGCTTATTTTTACTGAAGTCTAACCTTAGTTATTTTGGTACTGGGTCCCTGAGGCCCAGTTCTGGAGGAAGGTAGTTGCTGGTTCATAACCAGATGAGGAGTTGGGCCACCACAAACTGAACTCCCACCTCCACGACTATCTGAATGTGGTAGGACGGCAGACACAAATACAGATGGAGATTTGGAAACACTTCGAGGCTGCTCAGATGATACTACCACCTGAAAGTTAACGTGCACTAATAAACGAAGAAACCCTACAAAAAGAGTCGGAAAGCAAGTAAGAACTTCATTGTAAAGCAAACCTAAGCATTAATACATGACAGCTACATAGAAACAATGCTCTTAAAATGGTGTACATTAGTATTTATTTTCTGTTATTTATGGATATACTAACACAATCACTCAACTCCAGGAAACATGTAAACCAAATTCTACTTAATCATCAGCAATACAGCACATGTCTGCATACAGTATCTAAAAGGTATCAATAAGAAAATTCTTCCATTTCTACAGTAAATTGGGACAACTTCCCCTGGTACAGTGAGTTATCATGTCTATAGAAGTATCTGAGATTTGAGGTTTTCAGAGCAGTAAGGATTATTATGGTCTTCTTGGATGTGATGCTGTCTGTACTAATAGTATCACATCTCAAAAGAGCATAATCACACAACTATTAATTTCATTTTTTAAATCTAAACATCTGCAGAGCCAGTTACTGTAAACTTTAGCCACCTGCCCAACCTAAACAAACACACACGTGTGTGTGTGTGTGTGTAGGATGGGTGATTGTTTAAGTTATTTATATATATTATTCACACACGTGCACACACACAAAAGATGCTTCTATCAACATGCCCTTATATAAACACCACTACACATGCAATCTAGTATGGTGAATAGGAATCTATCTACTACTGCCTCAACACAATGTTTCTGTCCATCCACACAAAAATCTTTGAATAATAATATACCAATACTGAACATATCTTGGCACACTTATGGATTTAATTTCATTTTATCAAAAGTACGAAAACATGAAATGGTCTGGACAGTCGGTATCTGGACCAGACATTTCAACACTGCAATTACAGTCATGTCTACAGATAAGTTCCCTGGCAGGGGGGAGGGAACTTGCATACAAATGTGGGAGAAGTTAATGTTACAAAATAAATGGATTGGGCAACGAAGTAATAAAATACAGAAACAGTAATATAATTATCAATAAGAACAAAAGAAGAATATTCCAGTACTAACTTACACTCTATTATTAAGGCAGAATAAAATGCAGAAATGGATTACTATAGAACACAGTACATGCATTCATAATAATATTGGATATTCTGAGGACAGATGGCGACACCAACACATGCACACAAACCGAGGTCGTTATAACTGAGCTCAACTCTACTTAATTCAGTCCTTGGTAGAGCTAACTGACATAAATAAGGTGTTTGTACATGTAATTACTGCACACCCTGTGACTCAATTTCTGTACAAGCTACAATAAAACCACTATCCATTGTTCCCTTATGCCTGTTTCCCACAATTATTATTTCTTACAATCCCAAAAATGGCCTATATCAGTAACACATAATTATACTGAATGCCTCATTTCTCAAAGTGCCATTTCACCATGTCAATTATTCCTAATTCTTAGTCATTTCATTCACTCATTCCACTGGCATGTGCAGGATGGGACAATTCCTTGCCATTCTCAGCAGCTTCTTCCATTCCTCTCTGTTATATACCCTTTCCTTCCACCCTTTTCCACCCACTAATCTTCCATGATCCCTCACTTCAACTTGCCATCTATTTCTTGGTCTACCATTCAGCATTGTTGATGTCAAATTCATATATAATACTTTTTTGGGAAATCTATTTTCTTCCATTTTCTGTCCATGCCCAAACCAACATAATCTATTTAACCTTAATGTCTCTGTTATAGTAGGTTTTTTAACAACTGCATGAATTTCTATCCTCCGATTTTCTTTCTCATTGTCATATACTGGGCCTAAATGTCTTCTATACACTTTCCTTTCAAAAATGTTTATTCGCTTTCTATCTCTCTTTGTTAGCATCCAGGTTTCTGATGCATATGTTAAACTTTTGTCTACTATTGTGATCTTTAGTCTTAATTTTAGTTTTTTAGATATATTTTTATTTCTAAAAAATTTCTGTGGCACAAAGTATGTTCTGTTCGCATTTTTTATTCTTTCTTGTAAATCTAATTCTTATTCCCTGAATGACCATACCTCAAAAAGAAAAGCAGGGACAGTGACACCATGTTTTTGAGAAGTAGCACATATTTCTGTAACAGTGTTCATGTACTTACACAAATCAACTGCAAGAGTAACAAATCACAGAACCAAAAATATATGTACCTTTGTATACAATTATGTACACAAGACACCAAGAACTGTTTACCATGGTTACAGACCTTGATGATACCCATATTCTTTGGTATATAAAGCAACTCTTTTTTAATTTTAAGTTACTATTGACAAATGTAAAGCACATTCCCCAACAAAATGCAATGAAACTCCCTGTGCAGGTAAAGTAAGGTAAAGGTAAAACTATTCCCATGCTTAATTATGCACTATGCCATGACATCCTGAGGCAGGAGAAGTGGGTACCACCTATTCTGAACCTATATGGAGTAGGCTAATCAACTTCACACCATGCCTGTTTTATCCCAAGGAAAGAACCACCACAACTCACTGGAATGGGAGCCAGATAGGCTCTGAAGCTGGCCCATTCATTCTGGAAAACAGATAATCTCTTACCCCAGATGGCACATCACTAACAATTTAAGAAATAATAATCCCAACATTAAAAATAATTTCCATTTAAAATAGGTCAAATTTGTTGGGCATAATCTCAAAGTTAAACATAACCACTCTGTAACTATTCACAACACAGTGTATGGTACATTTAGGATCTACATTCCAAAGGTCACATCCTTAGCACCAGCATTTCATTAGTTCTTTGCCACCAAAACAAAACATGAAGAAATCTTCTGCATGGCTGCCATACTGTTATTTTACATTTCACATAAACACTGCCTTAACAGAAGTTGTGTATTTTTTAAAGATGTTACCACACACCACCTCATTACCCTAAAGCAATGTTCCCACCTTGGAAGTCCATGGAGTCCCCCCCTACCCAGTTGTTATAACTAACTGTACATCATTAAGGATTATGGTGTTGGGGAGTGTTTCAACTGCATACTGTTAATACCAAGATTTGTAAAAATCACTCAAATGGTTAGAAATTAAAATTGAAGACACACATAAACACAGAGAGCATGGTGATGCCTAATTTGTCCCTTTAAGAAGGTAACTAGGTTAAAGAAAATAAAAACTAAAAGCAGCAACTGATGACTACAATACCTGATGGGAATAGTATCCAGGTTCAGTGCGGAATATAGTGACCGATGGAGGCGGAGGTGGTGGTGGATGGTGAAGGCCAGATTTATGGGCAGGTGGAGGGATACTATGTAGTGTGGTATGAGCAGGTAATGAGGGCGAGTCACGATGCTGCGGATGGTGTGGATGGTATGGTGAATCACCCCGTGACCCCAATGGACTGGAAGCCATTGGACTAGGACTGCCACGTGGTTTCTTAATGCTCAAGTCAAGGGTCACTCCCTCTGGTTCGGTCCTCTCACTCCTTTCGCTTCGTTCTCGTTGCACCTGTTGGACCTGGCACAAAAGAATCCATCTCACAACCTGCACTTACTCCACTTACTCAAGTTGAAGTACTAGCAGTAATACTCAAACAGGATAAACTGGAAGTTATTCTCCAATGCTTACAAGAGTTACATTCCATTCATTCATTTGTACTTATATGTCTACTAACGAACTGGACAGGAAAAGTGCTAAAATTACAGAGACACAATGCTTCACTCATCACACTTTATTTCCAGAAAACCACAAAATGCCATCTCTCAGAGCTCTATATAAATACATAAGAATCTTCCTTTTACTTAATTAAAGTATAGTATAATATTTCCAATATATTCCAAAACACATTATTCTATGTTAACCCACTGTGGGCCTCTACAACACACACAGCATGTTGTAAGGTTGAGAATTCAATCACTTGAAATTTTATCATGCTGTATGCATGTTCTCTCTCTCAAAGTACTTTCATATTGCTCAATCAAGGCTTTTAGCATAAGCCAAAACATATCACCCAAACATAACATACAACACCTCAAACACGCAGTTGTAATTGAGTGCCCATCCTCCTCCTCCCCCTTCAGTACCACATACTACTTCTATGCTAAGTTCATAAAAGTGCCGGTTTTCTTATCACAGACAGCTATGTGACATCTGACATCCCTCACAGCAGTTTTGGTGAAGATTAAATTATTATGCTTTGTTACACCTTCTCAGCTGGTTAGTAGTTTCCAACATTTCGAAGGATCATAGTGCATTCAACTTTAGGTCCTATAAGAGTTCTTGACCCTAATGATCAGTAACTATTTACCAGACAACAAAGCACAAAACCCCAGAGGATTTAACCCTCTTTGTGCCAGGCTGTATGCTACAAACAGAAAATCTGTCCAACTAGAGAAATATTGAGATGTGTAATGTGCAAGTGTCATGTTATTTGGTGATATGATATGATTGGTGCTTAAGTCTTATGGATGAGAAGGAAGCTTAACACACTTAAAATGGTGCCTGATAGACTGCCTGGTGGCACAGCACACATGAGTACCATTGGCCAACAGATAGGTCACCCAACACTACAAGAGTTAAATCTTCAGTAATGATCGTATTTGTCTTTTCTTTGCAACCATGCCTCCTTGATTCACATTTAAATGACAGGCAAAGGTTAAAAAAAAATAATAATAATAAAGGTAAAGCAATCCTATTACAGGCCTGGACAGGCCTGAAGGTTCCAGGAGGTAGAGGCTCCCAGATTTCAAGACAATCAGCACATGAAGGTGGAAAGGTTGTCGGCTCTACGCACCGGCCGCCTTCACCCCCCAGGATATATTCCTCGTACTCATTTCTGTTACAGGCCATAGGGCAGCTGGAAGGATTATGTCAATGAAAAATTCCATTGACACCATCGGGGATCAAACCCGTGACCTTCCGGCTTGTAGTGCATTGCCTCTACCAACCACGCAACAACGTGTCCCCAAATGACAGGCAGCAAGTATTTTAATAATGAATTTGTAAATAAGCATTACCTGCACCACAACTAGTCCTTCCCGTGGCATGTCATTAGCAGTGGTAGAGCAAGGTGTAATGGTAGCCTGCATCTGTGGAACATGCTGAATTATTGCTGCCCCAGAAGACCCACTATTGGGAATTGTCAGATGCTGCTGCTGTTGCTGCTGCAGGGAAGTATTCCCTGATGCACTGCTGCCATGATGATGTGAATTCACAACAGACAGTGCTGCTATGGATGTTTCCTGAGGAAGGTGCACTCGCAAGGATGGTGGTGGCTGCTTCAAGTCTGCTCGGTATTCACGGACAAAAGTGATGTCTATTACGTAAACAAAATTTCCAATAAATTCACAGTCCACATATATTAGCAACGAAGGCTCAATACAATTGTTTTTATACAAAAGAGCATAAAATGCACCATCATAATTTACTGCAACCACAGAGCAGAAAACAATACATTGTGTATAATGCACAAACATTAATGAAAAACTGCTATGAAAAAAATATTATATTTAACCAATATAGCCATGTACAAAATACTATCATAGCTGCATGAAGAAAAAATTACACTATTTGCTAGAAAATAAGACTAGAATTGTTTTATAATTCATTAGTTGAAAGGTGTGGGGCACTTTATAATCACTCACTCACCCATGCACCCACACTTGCATGCGCGCACATGCTCACACACACACACAAAAACATCCTGCACAGATTCCATATTTACTCGAATGCAAGACAACAGTTCTTCCTGAAATTTGGCGCTTAAATATGTGAGGTCGCCGTAAATTCGTGTACAAAACACCAAAACGGGCCAGGCCAAACCAGATCACTCTGAACTGGACCATGCTGAGCTAAGCCAAGGCCTGCAATGCCCCATCATCATGTTAGATCTGCACTTGTGTGCTATTATGCAGCACAGAAAGGTAATTCAATACCGACATTTCAGGGCAACACATCGGCCCCATCTTCAAAGGTCAAGAAATCCAAAAGAGAGAAAAGAGTATGACTGCAATTGGAGGGGGGGAGGGATTTTTCCATGATCTAACTTTTTAAAGAAACATTATGTTTCAAAAGCTGGCTATGTTTCTGTTTTCAGGCAAAGAAGCACCTAACCTCATGTATTCTTAGATTGAGCTATTCTCCACCACTATGCACAACAGGCATAGTAACATGTCGTGACACGTACCTGAGTACAAATGTTGTCCATGGGTAGTAATAAGAAAATGGTTATTGGAAATTAAAAATTAACTACATGGCTCAAAAATAAAACCTGGATCATTCCACAGATTAAAATAATAAGAGCCATGATATCGGACTGACCAGACCGCAGACCCCCCCCCCCCCCCAAAAAAAAAAAAAAAAACACGGCAAAAAAAAAACCCGTGTCACTCAACAAAAAAAAAAAAAAAGAACCAAGAATACTCCAGTCCCCACACACACCCCCCCCCCCCCCCCCAAAAAAAAACCCAGAACACACGTGTATATAAAACTGACCACCACTAACACCATTTGTGGAGAAAATTGTGAATCTTTGTTAGTTCAAGTAGGTTTATAAGCCAAGAAATGTACATGTATAATTTAGTCAATGTGAATCATGGTAGTGCTACTCATCAGAAGTGACTGCAAAGGGTTTTAAGAAGTGCTGTATATATTAAAAAATGGGAAGAAAGTATTGTACCTAGTTCCTAATATTGTTACTCCACAGATATAACACACTAATTTTAACAGTACACTTCACTTCACTTCACCTCACCAACCATAACTACCTTTCACAGTATGCCCCAATTTACCCCCCTTAACTGCACTACACTTCACTCCAGTGCAGTGGATGGGACTGATGACGATATATTGTGGATTGCCGGTGAAAAGGATAGAACAGTTAGGAGTGAGTGCGAAGAAGAAAAAGGCACTGACTGTGGAGATACAGTGACACTGATTGGTAAAGATACATTGTGTAGACATGCTCAGTGTATCAAGTGTATGCAATCAATTAAAAAAAAGATACAGTGACCCCGTTAGAGGCCCGGTGTGGCCCAGAGGGTGGGTAGAGGTACAGCTCTACTCTTCCATGACAACGGCACTAGATGGGGGTGAGTGGTCAGCAACACGCACAAGCCGCTCTTTACCCCCCGGGAAAGACCCGGTACCCATTTTTCTGGAGGCTGGGTGGGCCCCTGGGCTGGTCTGGACAGGCGGAAAATCTCGTCCCCACCGGGATTCGATCCCGGACCGTCCAGCCCGTAGTCAGTCGCTATACCGACTGAGCTACCTGGCCCCCCATAAGATTATGTATGCTCGTGTGTGTGTGTGATTGTGTTTGATCTAGAAACCTCAAACAAGGCAGGCTAGGCCTGATTAGGGCTCAAGCACCACAGAAAAAATATACTAGCCCATAAACAATGATGAAACCATGTAACTTGTGTTTCACAGAACAAAGCTCAAGTTAACAATGACAAATGTTGCTGTAAACATGAACTAATATAGCGGCTACCTCTGGAAATATCTGGTGCAGGTCGAAGAATGTCGGTCCGATGGTCAGTCTTCAGAATTGATGAGATCGTGGGTGCTCCTTCACTGGTCACCACATTCACAGCTGTGCTAACACCTTGGCCACATGGGTTCTTTTTGATTTGCATCTCAATCATACCAAGCATCAATTCCTTTACGGAGCGCTCATTCTGTGGAGATGAAGGTCCATTCACCTGCTACCGAAAGGATGTGCACTTATTTGTAAGCTTCATAAATAATTTCAATGCGGAGAATATTTATTCTATAGGAAGCAGATGAATCATTGTGACTTATTATACATTAATTATTGCAACAGTCCACAGACAAGATTTGATGTTTGATCACATCACCACATCTCTGTCAGTGATATCTCTCAAAAACTGAAGGGAAAAGAAACTCAGAGATACAAAGTTTCAAACAGTGACCACATTGAACAATAAAAGCAACAAACATGAAACAAAATGACAGAAACGTAGAATTTCAACAAAGGATATATTTCTATAGTTATCAACAACTTTAAACAGAAATAAATTAAACTGTAGCGTGCACTAAAATTTTACTAACCTGTGACGCAGAGGGTATACGAACGCCCTACCTGACAATGACTTACAGGTCAAAATATGTGGTGGTGACACACAAATACACACACATTCAGAGGTCTCATTGACAATTTACTAATAAATAAATAAAGATACTGTAATTGCATAAAAAACATGTCACTTCAGCACCAAACCATACAGATATTTCTTAGAAATTCCAGTTGTGTAGAAGTCACAAACAGTCATAAATTTTTGTTCAAAGAATTCAGGGACACACGTGCCCTCAAAATAATGTCTTGACAATGTGTGACATGCCAATCAATTTACATGTGGGCTGGACCGAAGGCAGTGTGCCCAGAGAAGGAACTAAGCAGACTGTGACATGCTGAACTGGACAAAGGTCACAGAGATGATGACTTCCATGTTAGTAAGTTAGTCTGCTGATCGTTTGGTTTAAGAAAGCCATCAGATAAGTCAGCCACATCATCAGTAATCATGAGGTTCTTCATCCCCATTGTGTTCTATGAAATAACTAATGTGGAGTGTGTGTACTCGTCTAACACGACTATATTTATTGGTAGAATATAAAGTATTTTCTACATAAGGTACATGTAGTTGTACATTATGTAGAAAATACTTTATATTCTACCAATAAATATAGTTGTGTTAGACGAGTACATGCACTCTACATTAGTTACATCAGTAAGGCTACACTGGCATATTTTGGCCACAGTATATAATGAAGTACTAGACTACTGCATGCAGCATGCTGTCAATGGTCTGCTGTCTAATATTTATAACCTGGGCTTAAGATTTATTACAGCCAGATGAATTACTTACTTTACTTGTTTTTAATAAACAAATACCCCTGGAGAGTTGGGATAGCTCAGCAGGTATAGTGTCAAGGCTACAGGCTTGACAATCTGGGGGTTTGAGGTCCATGAGGGCCCTGAGATTTTTCTCTTCTCCGCAATATCGAGACTGGCTCTGTGGCCAGTCACATCTCCGACTGAATGGGTACCAGCAGCACTTTCATCAGGGGTAGCCTAAGTAGCTATGGTACAATGCTGAAAAGTAACACCCACCTGGTACTGAGGAGGAACTATATGGCCACTCTCCCGGTATGCCTTCACGGCACTGGCGGGCACAACCTTACCTAACTTTCAAATAATGACGCCATCTAAATTTTTCATAATCCTTACCTCACCCTGACGTGTCGATGTTTGTGGCTGACTAATGGTGGCAGAAGCAGATGGGGGAGGATACGCAACACAGCCGCCTGTGTTCTTGGGGGATTGTCTGGAGTCTCCCTCAGCTCCACCTTGACCTTCATCTGCTGTTTCCTGTAACACAACAAAATTAGAACCTCTATTAGAGACTATATTGTTGTATAATCTCCCCTGTCTTATCCATATGATCAGATTATCCCTACCATGTATGTGTAATGCATAGATAAGAAACATTCTTTTTGCATCAGGATGGACATTGCAGCAGCTATAATCACTGTTACTGCCAGTGAGGAGAGGAACATATGCCACTCTCCAACAGTCTGAAAGCTTTTTACCCCTTTATTCCAAACACTTCTGAATGAAAGGAGTATCACTTGAAGACAGTAAATTTTCATGAACCCTCTGCAGCTCCCCTCCTCCATCCTTGGGGGGGTTTGAATTACAACAGAAATGGCCCAAAATTAATTTGCTGAAAAATCTGTATTTTCTGTTGGAAACTGAAATAAATTAATTTTAAGTTTGAACAAAAATGTGATTTTTATTGCATCATGAGTGCCTCAAATAAATTTTGAATTTTCCAATTTTTTATTGTATGGTATGTACTGTAAACGGCAGGCTCCTGTACTCTGGCAGTGGAACAGTAGTCTTCCAAACCTAAGAGATCATGCAGCAGCCAGCAGCAGCTTACGGGAAACAAACATAAAATAGCCAACATGTCCAGTTGGGCTCGTTGGTGGCCTGGTGCAACACAGTGCACCATCGACAGTAAAAAAGACAATGGACCTGTAAGGGTTAATCAGGTGACGTCCTTATATCAGATCAGTTACAAAAATCAACTCACTGTAGCTGAACTATCATACTCCTCCTTTACAGCAACATTGACCTGAGAAGACTGGATTTGCGGTCCTTGAGTTCTTCCTTCACCATCAAGAACTCTTAATGCTGTCACAAAACCAGGGCCATTGCTATTGCCACTGCCACTGTTCGGCAAATCTTGTTCACCAAGTTTGCCATCAACTGCAGCTCCACTAGTACGAAGTTTGTCATCTACAGAGAAAGAGAGGCACAGAACACAAAAATTATTCATAATATACTATTAAAAATTAGAACTGATGAAAGAAAATAATTACGTTCACAAATATTTGACAATAATTTCACAAATAAAGTTAAACAAATTGTGTAATCAAACAGCAAGATCATGATTCCAGATAAAGATGCAGTAGAGGTCACAGTTCTTCCTAAATATGGTATCACGTAACTTGGCAACTGGTTCCTGACAATAAGACCACTACGTTATCAGAATGGCATGACACTGAGACTACTATGTCATCTTGCGATGTCAGGAACCAATTACCAGGCAGCATGACACCACACCCTGTAGGAACAGAGACCTTAACCACACACCTACAGAAGTATAAAAAGTCACCAATATACAAGAACATTACACAAGTTATGTCCAACATCAACACATTAGTAATCTTCAGTACTACCATCTAACCTTTATAAATCCACTGCAATGTATGATTATGATCCACCATACAGGCTGCTACCAACAGCCATGAAAACTTTCTTCTTCGAACCTGTGGCACAGTCTTTACAAACTCAACAGTCACCTCACCAGTCACAGAATTTCCCAAATTTATGGAGTATGAAGATCCATCACCACATACACAAGAAGCCACACTGATTGTCTGAGCCAGATGAATTCAATCCACACCATATCCCATTTACATAAGACCCAATTTAATATTTTCATACCATGCACACCTACATCTCATGGTTCAACTCTTTCACTCAGCTTTTCTGGCTACTTATCTGTGTACACTGCACAACTATCACATGTATGTGCTACAAGCCAGACCCACCTCATATTATTTCATTTAATATACCTCAAAATGTTTGCAAAAAAAGAATATTTAAATTATGCAGAAAAACTGAACATGTTTGGAAAATTCACTCTTATTCATATGATGTTCTGCAGACCATCCTTCAACAGCTTAATCACATACAAAGTTCAGCACCAGGACTAAAATATGCCCAATATTTCCATACCCGGCTGTTCTCCATTTCCTGGTGAGGCAGCACTGTCTGTGTCACTGTTGTCACGAGGAATGCCACTAGGTGTCAGTTCATCACATGAAGATGTACTGGACCCAGACTCTTCCTCATCAGTCACTGTAGGTTTCCTCTCCTCACCCAAATGGTTCTACAAAAAGCATACATGAAGTATTACGCTACAAATTCAGCACATCTACGACACATCACATAAAAGTTCTTAGTAAAAAACAGTTTCTTATAAACCCCAAAGTAACAAGTCCTATTACAGGTAACATGATTTTTAACCGGATTCTTACACGAATTTACAAATACAAATGATGACATGAAAACATGTCAATTTAACTGGAGAAAACAGACCTAATAAAACAACATACATATGATCCTAAAAAATAGATCCTGGAATATCCAGGACTGATGGAAATGATTTAAATCCATAAATCTGGCTGTGTCTTCATCCAGTAACAACTTTTACATGCTCCAACAATTCCTCTTCACAATGTAACTACAATATACCTTGTTATATTCTTGCACCAAGCTGTCCAATCCAAGCTTCTTGCGATAGTTGAAGTAGAAGTTCTTGCACTGGTGCTGAGTTTTATTAGAGCCAACTTTCTCTGCAACTTTAGCCCAGTTTGTCCCATGCTCACGTATGGCACACTTGGCAGCCTCTGTCTCTTCCTCAGTCCAACGCAGCTGTTGAGAACAGCTATGATCACCATCCTCACTTTGTGCACCAGCAGAGTCCTGGAGATGTGGTGCCAACCGCCGTGAAATACGATTGAAACACGCCGAGCAGCATTTGCTGACCTGTGCTGGTATTTCTACACATAAAAACACATTTGTATTACAGTCAATAACACAGGCAATAGTGAAGGTTCAAAACATACTCATATATATAAATGGTGAACTGTACTCCCAAACTGACCAAACCAGCAATGCTTCATACTAATGCCTCACCTTGAAAGATGTAGAAAAGGTAATAAAACAAGATCAAAATATCTAGGTCTGAGCTTCTCTCAACAAGGTATGTGGTGATATTGCAAATTTGGCAGGTTTAACCAAACAACACAAGGAATGAAGGAGTTGTCCTGAGAATTTCAGTCTGTCACTTCCTGTATTCTCCACACAGTAACTCAAAACTCAGTGATGTACTACTTGATTGTACCTGAATAAATAACATATAAACAAAACTTGTCATTAAATGCAAATCAAAATTATCAGGAAACTTCGTGGTAGGTTTCCTGTACCTACTGTCGCAACTACATCAACTTTTATTCCATATCATTTCAACGTCTCTAAATAGTTATGAGTTAACACCTCAATTGTGAGCAGCCAACACTTATGTTTAAGCATGTTATGGGTTTAAAATTTCGTCAACAATTAAAAAATTTGACCACACAGCTATAAACACCATGTAACAATTCCAACACTCCTAAACAGCAGTCACTAATATGCAAATCACGAACAAATACATAAGATAAAATCTGTGATATTTTTTACATGAATTTTATGACAATTAGAAAACTTTTATTTGCCAGTTCAAAGGTTTAACGAGTCCTGTTATTAAAGAAAAGTCAAACAAGTGGGCAGACTCATCACACTGGTACAAGAGGAGCAATCGTCATCATCACATGAACATGCTTAAGGTTTATGTCCTAGGTCCTAGACCCTGTTCCTTTAAAGCTCAAGGTGTTCCTATTCTTTCAATCCTCAGCAAGGTTATGCTGTGCCTGTCATCCCTTGGGCTGGAATCAGCGCAAGAACAAGTATGTTTAAATAGGAAGGATTTTTCAGCTTCATGGAATTCAAGCTATAAAAAATGAGATCCCTTATCTTGCACTATTTATCACCATGGCACCACAATAAAGCTTATAAATATGAAATGAACTGCTTTCTGTGTTCAAGTGTGTACAGTTTAGTGACAACAGAAGTGACAAATGTGAATTTTTGTGTTACATCATCTTCACCATTTACCTACTAACGTGGAGAATATGGTGAGCTCTGAATAATGCTAGCAAAGGCAAATGGGATTTAACTCAGCGTTTAAAGGGTTAAACTGTGTCCTAACACCAAGCAGAAAAGAAAAAACCTTGCCAGACAGAAAAAACTGTGTGTCCAACATATACAAAATCATTAATAACACGAAGACAGGTGGTCAGGTGACAACAGGGGGGGATTAACAGTTGGCAGACACATATGTGTACAGATGAATGGATGGTTTAGATCAATCAGGCAGGGAAACAAATGGTGAAAATTGTAATTTCCTGCTAATTCAAACTCTGATAACATTTTAGACTTACGAAATTCCGCAATGATCGGGTCCTTGACCTCGAGTGGCAGTTCTGTCCATTTGCCAGGCAGAGGCCGTAGTCGTTTGATCCTGCCCTTGGCATTCGGACAAGTAGGCAGTGGACACTGTGTGTAACGGCTGCGTACCGACTTGCATCGACACGTGTTGCATACCCGTGCCCCAGGAGTCACTTCTTCTTCTCTCAATCCATACTGTGGGGCATGTGATCGGGGCAATGGGCGTGACTGCAGAAACTTGTCAAGCTGTGCTTTGCACACTATGCACGGATGTGCACCACCCTTCTCTGCAACAGAAAATGTAAAATACCTTCATATAACCCATACCTTACAGTGTTACTGTCACATCAAAGCACAGCCTACTTCATCAGTACCGCCCACTATTCATACACAATTCTAAATATCAGCAAATCACCGAATCACCTCCACAGGAAGTATCAGAAAAATCATGGCATCCAACTCTGTTCACAAAATACAACTCACATACGTCCCTTACAGTTTTACTAAGAGAAACTTCAATAAGATAACGTAAAACACAGACCAGAGGATTTTGGAATAACAATACAATTGAGAAAAGTGACAGGCATGTTGAATGGTGCACGACTTCAAATTTCTGCTACGAAGTAGGTGAGAACTGCACTCTTCTGGATTATTACACCGCAAGTAGTGGTAATTTCATAGCAACGTTTCGGGACGACCTATGGGTCCCATCTTCAAGAATCCAAAAAATGGATCCTTTATTTGGATTCTTGACCCCTGAACATGGGATCAACAGGTCGTCCCGAAACGTCGGTAAGAAATTACCTCTATTCGCTGTGTAATAACCCTGAAGAGCGCAGTTCTCATGTTGTCAGGTCTTTGCATGGCCTACGAAAACCAAACACGCACTGGGAAGTATGCCGTTGAGATAAAAACTCACCCACAACAGTGAGAGTTTCCACAGTCGCCAGGCCAAGTTAACTGTGTTACACACAGTTCCATTCGATTATGCTGAGACTAGGCTTCAGCAAATTAGAACATGTGTTAGCAGACTTCTGCAGAGCATAACACTTCCGGCGTGTTCATTCTATTATGGTCCCTACTGCATTGTATTATTTGTGAATACCTTCAGTGCAATCTAAAGAAAATCACTTTCTTTTTGCTTCTTGTTTGGTTTTATACCTTCAGACTGTCAACTGCTTCTCAAGCCTGTATGATTCTACTTTCTTGCAAATTTCCCATTAGCGCTATGACACAGCATTCTTCTGCTTCCATCAAGTATATGAACACAGGTTTCCACAGAAAGTATCTCTCACATTTATCCACCTTCAACCAATATCAGAATATATGTGCCAGCACAATCAAATATAATACATAAATATGATATTTCACAAAAATATATCTGAAGTCAAGTTGTTTAATGTGGACAGGTAGATGGACAAATATGATGAGGCTAGCAGCCACACTATTTGCTTTGCAAACACACATAAAAAGGTAATGATCATATAAACACTGGTACACAGCACTAGACAGGCATTTTATTAATATGCATCAGTTTTATCCGAAAACATTCCTCGTCATACCAATTTCATTAAATAAAAGATAAATACTATCTACCTTCTGCTGTGCAATGTCCACACACACACACACACACACACACACACACACACACACACAGTCACAAATGTGTAACATGCCTTCATCTGCTTTATGGAAACTGACCACTAATTCATCCTGTTTCTGTTTAATACTGAAGATATTTGAATTATGTGAAGGACTGTAAGCATACAAATAAAAAACATGTTTTAACACACAATGACATTTCCTGGAAACATCTGTAATATGTTAACACTAGCATACAAGCAGAATGTCCTTGCTGAACTCTGGTACAGTAAAAACACATCACACTTCTCACAACCGTCACATTCAACAAACTAATGCACATATTCAAATGTCTGTGTGATATCAAATTTCATACGCTTAACAGAAATGTACCACTGCTACCGTCAGCTGATTCTCCACCTTTATCACGTCTTCACCAGAACATCGCAATACGCTAGCTTCAAATCTCACACAACCACTGAAAACGTCTAAAATATCAGTGACAATACACAACCTTAGAATCCCACCCTGAATGGCCACCTCAGATGTCATTACCAAAAATGGGGCTGCTAAAACATAACAGGAGGGCGACCCCCAATAACAGTGTCTTCCTCCGACGTTTCGTTAGATTGTTGAAAAAGTATTATGGAAAACAAATGCGTGCATGCACCCCGGAGCACGCACGCACGCACGCGCACGCACACGCACACACACACACACACACTGTAGCTGTAGCGAGCGGCCTATAGGAAATATTTGTTTATAAAATCGGGCATTTCACATACCAGCCTGCACAGATCTGCGAGAGGCGGGCGGGCCCTTTTTGCACAAATGGAACATGATAACATTCGCCTGACTACCTGATCAGTTCGTAGCCACTGTCACAAAAGGTACAGTAGATCACTAATATTGCTGAACTGAAAGTCTTCTGATACAATCTGGATTCAATCAAAGCTGAACTCGTCACTGAACACGAGCATGGTTTGGGACTTGGACTGAATGTACTTCAGGTTCTTCAGCACAAACGAGGTAACAGGTAAATTTGCGCTGTGTACACGGATAAACTGAAAGACGTATAATACGTCTGCAAGCGCCTGGAGTAAATGCCAACCTTAAAATTTCCTTCAATATCTCCATTTACCAATTAATCTAGTATTACCGTTTACACGGCCCTTCTTTTACCGCCTTACCGAGAATGACAGTTCTATCACATACAAAGCCTGCACTCACCACATCCTGTGACAGGTGCAGTCCCCAAAACAACAATAAAAGAAATGTAATGCATTGTTTCTTTCAACCGCTTACAGCACTACAAATGAAACCATTTTCTTCCTAGCTGCTGAACTGGGCAAAATACAGAAAATAATATTTCACGTACAAAATACAGAAAATAATATTTCATGTAGATTACCATGTGTTGAATGCACAATTGTATATAAATTCAACAGCCAATCAATTATTGTGTAATCCAAGACATAAGAATAAAGGTGAGCATCATTACAGCGCGCATCTTGTATGCTGATGGCAGTTACTAACAACAGGGGGGCGCCAGCAGTTTCCACCAAGTATCATTAATGCTCAATACTTCTACTTCGAATGAGGATCTCACTGTTCACCCAACACTTACACTGCGTATGTAGCCGTTACTTTCACAAACACCGATGTCCACATTGGACAAGAATTGACTTTTTAGTACACAACACTGCACGGGCAAACGAGCGAAAAATAAAACAGAAACTCCACAGCCTACAGTACAGGGTCTAGCCGGAATTCAACAAGAGCAGCTCTACCCACTGCTAGACATCCATATCACACACTTTCTCCCACAGATAACTCAACTCCTGTTGAGGTGGAAAGAGCCTTTTTTTTAATTCAGCTCCCCACATCTGGGACACTCCAAATCATCCACAGATGAAACATCAACATACCTGCATTTAAATATCGGTTGGCTTCTGATACGTACTGGCCATGAAATTCATTACAGTGCAGATTACTAAAGTAAATACACATTTTCTATATTTCCATGTACCACTTCCTTTTTCACATAATTGTTTATGTCCACGTGAAATAATAAGCCCACTAAAAGCTTTGGAAATTTGAAGGAAATAAAAAATGCTCTTTACTCCTTTTTTTATTACATGTGTATCCGTGAAGTCACAACACATTTATCACTGACATTCTGTGACAGAATCGCATCTCATCCCGTCTCGTGAATTTCAGAGGGACGGAAATTGATGATGTCTGCACAAATACACAAACAGTCCTACCAATAATACTGCCGCATTACATATTCACACGCACACACACACACGCGCGCACGCACGCACACACAGTGGCAAGCTTTGCTTTTCACGGAATACATAATCACAATGCCAACCAAATACCACCTGCCACTTTTTCACCTTTACATACCAAATTTCCAGCAATAAAAATATCCAGGAAAAGTACGATGTTTTATTTTTTTAGCACACGTTGTATTACCTCCAGGCTCTCTAATTCACCCTCACACCCTCATTTGAGAGAAACCCACATATGGTTTACTAAACCCCATGTAAATGCTGACATCTGATTAATGATATGACGTACAGAATTGCACATGCATATGTGACAGCGTAATAACAAAGTTAGCTTCCCAAATTCCAAAGCGGTTAAACTTCCAATACAATAGCATTTGACACATCTCCTGCAAAATTATTGAAGACCATGAAACAAGTATTAACTGAAATGTATATCAATAATGCTCCTTTGCTTGCAGAAGATGGCATTGAATGTGAAATCACATAAAACAAAAAATGCAACAAAATAATATTACACAAAGTCATGTGCAATAAATCATTCCAGAACGTTTCAAAATGTAGGCCTACGAGGTCTGTAAATAAAGTAATGAGACTGATTCAATATAACTCTGTACTTACTTTTAAACTACAAATCGAGTTTGTCCCCTTCAAAATAGTTCCCTTGGGAGGCTACACACCTCCGGAGA
>Ga0136643_10004593_pt1 | contig 19140 bp, 8 predicted proteins | sample TergutLab28metaG_FD_96883 | JGI IMG/M metagenome (GOLD analysis project Ga0136643, IMG submission 96883) | Labiotermes labralis P1 segment gut microbial communities from Petit-Saut dam, French Guiana - Lab288 P1 (version 3) (version 3) | ecosystem: Host-associated > Arthropoda: Insects >...
CCAATTAGTATTACACAAACGTACGTCAGCACAATCTATTTATTCTAGAGTAAGGCTACATGTTTCGACTAGATGTTAGTCATCTTCAGGCCCCTACAATTTCGTTACCAGATGCTTTGTCCAAGCTTTGTTCAAGCACATCGTGATGACTTCATTCAGAGTAAAAGGTGAAGTTTTCCCGTTACAGGCCCCATGTGGACCAGAGGGTGGATAGAGGTATAGCTCTACTCTTCCATGACCGCGGCACTAGAAGGGGGTGAGTGGTCAGCAACAAGCCCCGGCCGCACTTTACCCCCGGGAAAGAACCGGTACCCATTTTACAGGAGGCTGGGTGGGCCTCAGGGCCGGTCTGGACGGGCGGAAAATCTCGTCCCCACCGGGATTCGATCCCGGACCTTCCAGCCCGTAATCAATCGCTATACCGACTGAGCTGCCGGGCCCACTACTAAAATAAGTAATTATATAAAAACATGCAGTTACAAGAAGCTTCGGTGCACACCACGCTCACGTACGCAACACTGCAGAGTGTTCCTTTTATAGTGTCGCTGGTTACGGCAGTTTTGTCGTATAGAGAGCCTTCATCCGGCGGGACATCAGTGACAGTTGCTGTGCTGAGGGCTACAATAAGACGTGCGCTTTGAGTAACAGGATCATAGTACTGCTTTAAAAATGCAGATGTTTGATATTTGAATGCCCTCCATGTTGTCGCCTTTGGTATCAAACACTCACATATGTAGCTGTGTCTGCTGTCATCTGTTGGTCAGTAACGAGATGTTCCTCTTGTTGCAGCGGGCGACTTTGGCGGAGAAGGAGGTGAGCGCGTTGAAGGAACAGTTAGCAACGGCAAACCAGAATCTGCAGTTAGTTGAAAGCAAAGGCGGTGGCGGCAATAAGCCCCCCGTGGGAGGCGGGGGTGATATGGAACAGAACACGATGGACATCATCTCCCGCTCCGGGCTTGAAGTCGAACTAGCCGCAAAGGAAAAAGAGGTGAGTAGCACCGTATCAGTTGCGGTATCAGCAACATCAGGATGTGTCTCAGAAAATATACCACAGCGTCCTGCCTGTAAAGTTTTAAGCATCAAATACGATGTCGTCACTGGGCCCCAACTACAGTGACACCTCGGCTAACGAGTGACCCTGCTAACGAATTTTTCGGCTAACGAAGATTTTTTTTAGCTGTTTTTCGGACTCGGCTAACGAATGTTTTAGTGCGCGCGCCAACATAAAGCAGCGAACATGAACGGTCGGGCCATTCCAGGAGCTTATCTTCTCCGCCTTTACGTGTGTTTCGGCTAACGAAGATTTCGGCTAACGAATGTGATTCCGGAACGAATTATCTTCGTTAGCCGAGGTATCACTGTACTTCGTATTCCGGTGATGGGGGGGTTTCTGGTTTGCATTTGTGCGTCGGAAACTACCAAAGTACGCTGCGTAACATACCAGAAGACTGATGACTTCAGGTTTAAGTAATTCGCGTGTTCGAAGTTTTCGTCGCGCCTTCTGTACAAATGACGAGAAATGTTTTTTAATCGGACACGACGATTTCGTCCAAAAGTCTCACCAGTTAACAATAATGGCGTCTCATTTGAACCCCTACCATACATTTAATTCGGGACACGTGGATAAATAAATGAGAATGGAAAGAATAGAAGGAAAAAGTAATCAACTATAAAGAGCTTTGTTTTTCTGTATATTTTGCTGCGGCTGTTCTGCCCATTTCCATTTTAATAATGTCTGCGTTCTGTCACGTGAATTGAGTTGTAGGTTATTCCACTTCCCTCCTTTCAAATCCCTTCCTTCATCGCGCTGTACTTTTCTGAACCACTCGCGTTCGCATTCTTCAGGCAGTGTTTGTTGGCGGAATAACGCTGAACAAAAACCTGTGACTTCTTTCTAAACACGGACTAAATTGTGTGCTCTTGCTTCAGAAACATGTTACCAAGAAAGTTGTAACATTCACAGTATTTTGATGTTTTGCTGACTGTGCATCTCAGTATAATCTTAGTAAATAACCAACTTAATGCACAAAATCTTGTTTTATAATAAGTTTATTATACGTCTCTACATGTTTCGAGCACCATGTGCTCATCATCAGGCGGTCAAAATTGTATTATACAGCATCTGGTATCATCACACGCTGTAGGTGGCCGTCCGGTGCACGGGACGGCCACCTACAGAGTGTAACGATACCAGATGGTGTATAATACAATTTTGACCGCCTGATGATGAGCACATAGTGCTAGAAACATGTAGAGACGTATAATAAACTTATTATAAAACAAGATTTTGTGCATTGAATTGGTTCTTCTTCCTCAGCTCTACAACTTTTTGTGAGTTTTGGCTTGCTCAATTATTCCTCTCCATTGTTTCCTTTCCTGTGCCTTCTGTTTCCAATTATTTACTTCCATCTTCCTCAAATCGTCTCTGACGTCATCATCCCATCTTAATCTTGGCCTTCCTTTCGGTGCATTAAGTTGGTTAATTACTAAAATTCACGCAGTATCTTATTATCATCAATTTGACATTCAGATGACCGTACATCATGACATATTCTTATAATAAAAGCCAACAGGATGCACTATTTCTCAACTTTATTTTGGTAAACGACTCTACATGTTTCGGACCGACTTACTCTCCATCATCAAGAGTCTTAATACTGTATTCACAACTGTAGGTATTTGTCATACTGAAATTTTAAAAATGTACGACAAATACCAGTTGCTGTGAATACAATATTAAGACTCCTGATGATGGACAGTAAATCTGTCTGAAACATGTAGAGATATTTACCAAAATAAAGTAGAGAAATAGTGCAGCTTTTTGTCTTTTATTATAAGAATGTTATAATCAAGTTTGCATTATTACGTGATTCCCTGGGAGACCCCGAAATTTCTGGTAAGTCACAGGGTGTTTTCAGTGTGATAAACATGAACAGTAGGATGTGAACTTCATTGTCTTTGGTTTTTTACCGAAGCTGCTATTCGGAAACTGAGACGGTTTCTGTTATCAGCTGTAAGTAAAGTTCACTGCTCGGTTTAGTCCGATAGAAGCAGCCAGTCTCAATCGTTAGAAGGTGGTTGAAACCAGCTGTTTCTAAGGGGCCAAACTTTATACCTGGTAGCGGAAACAGCCGTTTTCCTAAATGTTGTTTTTTTGGAAAAGCACGATACTAAGGAGAACGTCCAAAATATTACTTACGTTTATTGCTATCCTACCGTAATAAAAAAAATTAGACTTCTCTCTCCAGATGTTTTATTGTAATTGTTTCCATAATTTCTTTCTACATATTAATTCTATCAGAATGTTCTATTTTTTGTATCTGATGCAAAGTGTTATTGGACACTCAGTATATCTGTAACTGCTTTGAGTTCTTCCTACTTTGAGTAGGTGATCCTTCTTCGAAATATACGAACTGTACAACAGTTAGAAAGGTAACACATCAATAGAATATTAATAGGCGATCAATAGACACAGTAATTAAGGTTTCACGTTTCATTCATCTTTTATGACAGTTGCAGTTTACAACCTCTGGGCGGTGACCTTGTCTCGAAAAAAAAATCAGTTTCATTTGTTACAAAACAGTACGGACGGACAGACAGTCAACAGACATGCCAGGCACACTATAGCCATTATAAGCAGACGTGACTATTAATAACTCCAGCAGGTCTGTTGAAATATTCTTCCTGAAGAAACTGATGATTATTTAGCGGCCATTATATGTGGTTTTGTGAGTGTTATTAACTAAACGTAATATCATATGGTAGGGAACTTCTTAAGATGCTGAATAGTAGCTCACCTAATCAATAAATTATTGGAATTTTGTGCAATCCAGATATGACGAAATCCCACCATTGGGTTATATTCAGGACCAGTTTAATTCGGTTACCATCAAGTCCTGGTTTTTAAGAATCATTTTAATATTATCCCACAGTCTGTGCTAAGGCTTCCCAAGTGATCTGTTTCTTTGAGGTTGCCACGCTGAAACTGTGCATGCATTTATCTCACTATACCTGCTGCGTCTTTTTCCATATCCATACTTGTTTCACAGTTTTAAAAATATGTGCTAAAGAATACAAATAATGAAGCTGCTTATTATGTAGTTTTCTTTATATTTTTTACGTAAGCATTGATGCTCACACCACAATATATTTATTTTCTAATTCTGTTTCACGTATACAACATATTTAATGTCGCCCTACATATTTCAGATATTTACAACCGCACACTCTCTAAATGTGCTTCAAACCGTACTAAATATCCACCTCACAATGGTTGAGCGTGTGTAGGATGGAGTGATGCATAATTACAGACATTTTGGCACGCTGCACATCTGGAAACTCATCAAGGTACAGTACATTTGTACGCGGTCCTCTTAGAAGCCAAACAAGGACCAGTGTCATTTTGTTTGTTTGCGCCGCCTGACCTCGCCTTGTAATGATGATGTCTTGTAATCTCCAGGGTCAGAGAACACCTCCCTTTGTCCACGCGTGTTACACCTCAAACACTATAGCATACCTCAAATCATTACTCTGCTAAGTTATGTTGTTTATGTTACCTACACTCTTCAGGAATTCAGTTCCTCAGTGCATTACTGGTGTACGGCGCTTGACCACATTCCGTCACATATTTCTGCTGCTGCATTCGTGTTTTTAGTGGCTTAATTCATAGTAGCGCTTATTCGTTAGCCGACTAACTTTCGTAAGTGAAAACAGGCTTATGCAATTACCATGCAGTGTGTGTGTGAGTGTGTGTGTGTGTGAATATGTGTGTGTGAGTGTGAGTATGTGTGTGTGTGAGTGTGTGTATGTGTGTGTGAGTGTGTGTGTGTATGAGTGTGAGTGTGTGTGTATGTGTGTGTGAGTATGTGTGTGTGTGTGTAAGTATGAGTGTGAGTATGGGTATGTGAGTGTGAGTGTGTGTGTGAGTGTGTGTGTGTATGAGAGTGTGTGTATGTTTGTGTGTTTGAGTGTGTGTGAGTATATGTGTGTGTGTGATTGTGACAGAGAGAATGTGTGAGTTTATGTGTGAGTGTGTTTGAGTGTGTGTGAGTGTGAGTATGTGTGTGTGAGTGTGAGAGAGAGAGAATGTGTGAGTGTATGTGTGTGCTTGAGTGTGTGTGATTGTGAGTATGTGTGTGTGTGTGTGAGTGTGAGTATGTATGTGTGTGTGTGTGAGTGTAAGTGTGTGTGAGTGTGTGTGTGTGTGTGTGTGTGTCCGTTTAAATTTCTGAACCAGTTCACCTAGTTTCACCAGAATGTGTATGGAAGTTATGACATTGCAGGTTACACCTTCCAGTTATTTTTTAATTTCATCCCTGCCCCCATACTCGCGAAAAACGCTTATGACGTTTGTCTTGTCTCTTTGTCTGTCTGTACGTCCGTCCGCATTTACAGCTCATCTCGCACTGGACAAATGTTTGTGAAATCTGGTAGCGGAAACTTCGAAATGTTAATGTTTCATATGCTCTTCTTCGTGTGCATTGTCAGTATGTGCATATCGTTACTAAGTCGTTACTAAGGAGTAGATTGCTAATTACAAGCATAAATTTCATCAAGTGATATTGCCCCCAATAAATTAATGCAAAATTTTTCCCTTGCATTCAGTGAAGGCAGTCGGGTAGCTGAGGTATGTCTCCACTCCTCAACCTAGCACTAGGAGGTGAGCGGGTTAGCTTGACTACCCGGTCACTTGCCAACAGTGACTCAGTTGATATGACGTCTGACTCAGAAAGTTCACTTTGTGCACCTTGAAGCCGTTTAAGGTTTGTTGTGTTACTTTATTTCGATTCTGGACTTCGGTATTACTTGAAGGTGAGACTGTTTGGTCAGCTTTACACCACGTCATCTTTTACTCCTGCAGAAAAATTCCCTGTGGTCATTGTACCGGAAGTTTCGTAGGTCCCACAATGGTCAAAACGCGGAACAAAGTTTACCCCTGTTCTGTACCAAAGGCTCTGTCGTCTTCCGTACACCACGTAGCGCTTGATTTGACAATTAATTATGAGACATTGAATCTTTTTTTGTCACGCAGTGGGACTCCCTTGATTGGGGGATAAACCATCTCGAACGCTACAAAGAAACAGAAAATTGCCGAAAACAACCATGCATCTAGTAAGATTAAATCCGCGACACCCATGCGAGTGGCCGCCATCTGTGTCTTTGTACCTTAACTGGTAGTTCTCTGTCCTCTGTATCCGTAACTTCATTTATTCCTGCCCGAAACTTGTAGTTTGTGTTGTCTGATGTGGATATATTGTATTGCAGCCGGAAGACTTCCTTTTTTTCAAGTTTCTTTTGTTCAGCGATTCCTGTTAGTAGCCGGGTAAAATATTGTGTGTTTAACTTTATTAAGTTGTGGACATAGAGCCTGACCAGGTAACTTAATTTGCTTTTCGTTTACGACGACTCGATAAGTAGAAGATTATTGTAAAATAAAATTTTTGTTTCTCTCTTGCATAAGTTTGCAGTTGAGAATGCTCATAGGCACTGATGAGGTCTCTATTTTGATAACCCACACATTTTGGACAAAAGATAGAAGGGACGGGAAAACGAGTAGGAAGGTGTAAGCAGTTATTTTATTACCTTAAAGAAAGAAGAAGATACTGGATATCGAAAGAGGAAGTGCTGGATTACAATAGTCTATTCTATTCGCTTTGGAATAGACTATTGATCTGTGGTGAAACACCCTGTGATGATGAACTTTCTTGTTGTAAATAAGCATGTTTAGACGTACTGCGCTTAAAAATGTTAAAGGTTTGACTGTTTTAGAACAACTGTATAATGTAAGACAGGATTGGGCTCCTGCTTCAAAAGCCCGCTTCTGTTTTCTCGGTGTGTGTGCCTCGGAAGAGGTATGGACCACCGATCTAAGTTACAGTCAAACCCCGATAGAGTGCGCCCTCGCTTACCGCACATGAAAATCTGTGGAAAAAAAATCTCTACTCTATAACATTTCGATTTACGGCCACCTTTGATATAGCGCCACCCTGCCACCTTTGATATAGCGCCACCCTGCCAACTTTGATATAGCGCCACCCTCGGTATAGCTTCACACTCGACATATCGCCACAAATAGCGCTGAACAAACATTGGCGCTATATCGGGGGTTAACTCTGCTAATGTTCAATATTATTAAATCGTACAATTATTTGTAATTAAAAAGTGTTCTCCACTCTAAACACTGTGTCGGCAGTAAGCACACACATTTTACGGCGCTTTTTGAAACTGACACGTGTCTTGCACCGTTGTAGCATTAATGGTCTGTTGAGTAGAGGATTGTGGGTAATACCGTGAAAACTAAACACGCGACGCGACTTCCGCCATCCCTGGGGGCGTCCAAGCACAACGACGCACGCAAACCGCGGGATATAAAAATGTCTCGCACCCAAAAGAGAAGCAATACGAAAAGGGTGAAATCACAATACATTGGTTACTGAGCGCCTATTTGGAATTGTGTTCCTGCGATACAGCGGCCATGATGATTAGCACGTCGTTACTTTGCGACGTAAGGATTTAGGCCTACATGCGTCACGTAAGGATGTTAGATTGAAGGGGCTTGAGAATCAGTTGCTTGGACGTTAAATAAATAAAGAGTCAGACATACGAGAGTCTGTAGCTTAATATAACCAGGAACGTCAGAACATGTAACATTCGCTGAATACCATTTGGACGAGTGGGTCTAACGGTAAGAGTAGGACGTGTAACAGGAATAGTGAGGTAAAGCAATTCCTGTAAATGCGTGGACAGGCCCTGAGGGTTCCAGGAGGTAGAGGCTTCTATACTTCAAGACAGTCGGCACATGAAGGTGGTAAGTTTGCCAGCCCTACGCACCGGCCGCCTTTATTCCGCAGGAAATATTCAAGGTACTCATTTTTGTTAGAGGCTGAGTCGACCCCAGGGCCATAGTGTGGTCAAAGGGATTATGACACCGCAGGGAATTGAACACGCGACCTTCCGGCTTGTAGCTAAGTTCCTCAACCAACTGCGCCACCGCGTGAATTAGGTATAGTAGAGACAAAATATGTTACGGAAAATTGGCCCAGTTTCGCGACCTAACTTACCCGCTTTTCCAATACTGCATTCTAAATTCGACAGGATACTGGATATGTGTGGGGACCGCGGTGTCAGTGGTTAAGGTGCTGTGCTACAAATCGGAAGGTGGCAGGTTCGATTCCAGATGGTGTCACTGGAATTTTTCATTGACATAATCCTTCCGGTCGCACTATGGCCCTGGGGTCGACTCATCCTCTAACAGAAATGAGTACCAGGAGCATTTCCTGGGGGTAAAGGCGGCCGATGCATAGGGCTGACAAACGTACCACCACCCTGTGCCGTTGTCATGTAATCTGGGAACCTTAACTTCCTGGAACCCTGTGAGCCTGTAACGAGACTGCTTTACCTTAGTGGGTATGTGCTCCACACCTCATTTTCAGATTCTTCATACATGGTGAACTTCTGATAATAATGGAGCTAAATAAGGTATGTCGCAAAATCTGGTAGGTTTTCCATACAGGAAGTTGTATGGAATACCTCCGAGGAAGAGAACGCTTAAGCAGGACTGTAAATGAACGAAATAAGAAACAAACAAACAAAAATTGTAGAAAGAAAGGGCGAGAAAAGTGAAGACGGAAGGACATTAGTTAGTTACGATTTCCCTTATGCCTGGACAACACCTGCGCATTCTGTCATAATGTAACAGTGTCACGTCACAGTAAACGCGCAGGTGATGGACGTTGTTACCTATGCGTTCGCTCTTGGTCGGTTCGCGACGCGGCGGTTTTTCAGCGAACGTCGCAGTACGTTATTTTATGCCGCTGAAGAAAATGTGTACGTGATTTTATGTGCCCTTTTCTTCGTTGTGCAACTATTATCTTGCCTAAATACGCTTAAAAGAGACATTTTTCTACCGGAAGTAGCGAACAGTTGGTGTGTTCGCGCGATGCGACCAAGTATACGCTGTCCTGTCCACACCAAAAACTTTCGGGACGAATAGAACCCTGCGAAGATGTCGGCTCAGCTTGTGAGAAACACTATGAAAAGGTGACTGGGTATAGCTGGCTCAGAATATTCTGTACCAGATATTTATGACAACTGTAATGAACATTCACTCTCAGTAAACGTATACAATATATAGCAGCTGAAAGTGTACATCTTCAATATGTAACTACTTAATTTTGTTTTGCCTCATATATATTTTATCTTACATCCTATATTTTATTTATGACCTACTTTATTTCCTGTCTTCAGAATGCGTTATATTTCAAAGCATTGTTTAATGCTCTAATAATTCGGTTTCATTTATTAGGCTTTCTTTCTCTGCTTGGCATTTCCACTTCTGTTTCTTCGGATGTCTGTATACAAAGGGACAGGTGTGTATGTAAGAATTATTTTTCACAATACCCGTCACTACACCTGTTGTCTTGAGGTAGAGAAATACCACGTAGGGAAGGATGGGATATTACAGTGCGCCGCCACGACTTGCTTTGCAAGAATTGTGCTCCTTAAAATACATCGTAGGGCTTGTTCTATGTGATTGTGAATTGTGACCTTACATTTCAAGAGCGGAACAGAAAGTCTGTAAACCTTTCGAAGTAAAGTGATCTGAGAAGTGTTTATATCTAATAGAGATGAATTGAGTCCTGTTATCGGTATGATTATATATATAGATAGATAGATAGATAGATGTAGATATAGGTAGATAGATAGATGATGGGTGGGTGGGTGGATGGATGGATGGACTGGACTGGATTAGATTAGATTAGATTAGATAGATGGGTAGGTGGGTAGGTAGGTAAGTAGGTAGGTTAGATTATTTTTTTTCTGAGTCACATTAGAGAGTAATGGTGTGCCAGCTAACACCAACCGTTCTGCAGTCCACATTCTTATTATTATATTAGCATTGAGTTCTACGTTATTAATGTAAGGCTAATCTTAAATTCTCTATTATTCCGCCCACATACATTTGTTTTAGTTTTCAGCTGTCGTTCTGACTTTTGATTTTAGGTCAAAGCTATGAATTTTTGTCTCCCGTTTTACAGCCTGCTGATCTTACATAAAAATTAGTTCTTATTCTTCTTCCGATCTGATTTCTGTTTCCTTCGGCTCGTTTTACAATTTGCGTTTTACCTTTTATGCAATGGTACCTACATTTCTCGGTTATTTAGCCTTGTTACCAGCGAGTAGCTGCCTGGATGGGCTCCTCGGGCGTATGTTAGTAGTGCTGTTAGTGGTAGAGGTTGTAAAACTAAACCTAGGCCCCCAAGTAAGCAAGATAAATTAGGATAAATTGTATTATTTGATGACAAACTCATGCGTTTTACTGCCGATCAGATTAGTTTCACTGGATTGGACATGCAGCTTGGACGCCCGAGAAAGAAGTGGGATACTGTTGATATTGAGCGTAAGGAAATGAAAGTTACGGAAATACGTTTTGAAGTTCGGAACGTTTTGTGTCTTGTGCAGTGAAGGTGTCTGCTGCACGTTTGGCTTTTGTTACAAGTTATTAGTTTAGTGATACATGCATTTATATATACTAAAGAATTAGCTACTGGAATGTCGTGAAATTGAGCAGCCTCGAAAGGCACCACAAGAATCAGTTTTATGATTTCGAAATAAAAATTCAAGGAAACGTATTGACCCGTTCGGCGGAACATGCTGCCTCCATCTTCAAGGTCGAAGTGAGTGAGGTGTGGATTCTGTCAGGTTATGTATGTGGGTTGCAAGGAATGTGGCCAATCATATCAGCCATTGGCATGTTACGGGGAAGGTGGCCAATCATACCAGCCATAGGCACTTTGGAGGGAAGGTGGCCAATCATACCAGCCATTGGCACGTTGCAGGGAAGGTGGCCCGTCATACAAGCCATAGGCACGTTGCAGGGAAGGTGACCAGTCATAGCAGCCATTGCATATTACAGGGAAGGTGGCCAATCATACCAGCCATTGGCATGTTGCAAGGAAAGTGGCGAAACATACCAGCCGTAGGCGCGTTGGAGGAAAAGTGGCCAATCATACCAGCCGTAGCACGTTGCAGCGAAGATGGACAATCATATTGGTCACGTACTTTGAAATGTATGCACCCGTAAAACCAGACAACACGCTCATCTCCCACACTTAAGCCCTGAAGACGGTGGCAGTATGTTGGATATTGATATGATATATTTGTTAACTGAAATTAGGTTGTCACCCGGTGGCAGTATTACAGTACACATTTACACACAAACAATACATAGAGCAACACAACAACAGAACAACACAAATAACAACTAATTAAACATAAACAACTAATTACACAAATACGAACTAATTGTACAACGGAAGCCTGATATCCACCTAAAATACTTCCCCCTGCTACAACTTACAAGATCACAGTCTAAGCTCTTACTGCCATAAAACCGAAAAACTCACCAAAATGTATTGTATCCGTGCCTTTGCAGTTGACATTGTGTTTGTGCGTGTTGTGTCTTGACATCTCCCCCTCTCCCACCCCCCACGCTGGCCCCTTAGTCCTGGGGGTGCCTCGCTTATTGAGGCTTAATGCGGCTACCATATTGGCATTTCGAGTTACTAGAAGTGTTGTCGCTGGGATCCGTGTTTGTAAGGTAACCTATCAATTCTAAGGCCATCGAGACAGGCCACATAAACAGAAATAACATCTGTTCTCGTTCTTTCAACGAACTGCATGGTGCAGACTGATTCTGAAGGAGCTCGTATTCATCGAGTGGTCACAAAATTTCTCCTCGCCTTTTCAGTGGTATGTTATCGTACAGACAGATGATCGCCAGTGGTGTGCGTTACGAAACCTCACGACCCACAACTTCACACTCTGTTTCTTTACAATTCATTTTAGTATTATCCTGTCTACACCCGCTTATCCTAAATGGTCTTCTTGTTCTTTTATGTGTGGTACTCAGCTGCATCAGACTGCAGGGAAGAGACCACTTGGAGGACCTAGGGGCAGGTGAAATGATAATATTAAACTGTACCTGAAAGAAACAGGATGGAATGCGTGTACTGGATTAATCTGGCTCAGAATACGGACAAGTGACGGACTGCTGTGACCATGGTGATGCACCTGTTGTTTCCAAACATTTGATGAGTTTCCTGACGAAGTGAGGAAATGTTAGCTTTTGAAGAAGGACTGTACTCCATGGAGTACTCAACGTCTACAGTGCCACCGGAGAGTAAACATGACAATGGTCTGATTATTAGGAGTATTTGGTTCAGATGCAGAAGGTTAGTTTGGCAGGTTATTCGGTTTCTGAATGACATTGTTTCAGTAGAAGCTTCGAATGAGATAACAGGATGCCAATACACGGCGAGTATTCACGGATTTCAAAAGAAGCTGTAGTGTGCTTAAGACTTGCTGCTCATTCAGTTCCGAAGCCTCCGAGATAGGAGTTTCTCTCCCCGGTGTTGTTGAATATTCAGGTCTTCCGAGGTGTCACGCTATGGCGACTGGTAAATTGTCACCAGCGTTTTGTAGGACCGCAGTGTGTTCTTTCACACTGTTCCTTCTGCACTTACTTGCTGTTTCCAAAAAAAAAAAAATATTACCTGACTCGTAGTGATTTATAGGTTCCTGCAGATGGAGTGTGCGGAAATAGGTCACGAAATTCGCCTTCAGGTCCGTAATGTTTCTTAACATCTTCTGTATCCAGCCGTAATTTGTCTGACTTGCTCTGAGCAGGTGCAGCTGGTTCGATCCTCAGCCGAAGTATCGTCTACCATGACATGTATTTCTTCACTTCGTTTAGGTAAAGACCAGAAATATTAACCAGAAATACGCCACGACTCGGCATTTTATCGTAGTTTAGGTTCTGTTCGCCCAACAACCAAAATAACTTACGAACCTCCATTTTGCTCTCCCACCAAACAGTAACTCGTTGTAATTCTAGATCTGAGCAGTCCGTGCCGTTGTGCATAGTATTACTGCTTTGTATATGGGAGGTCCCGGATTTAAATATCGACCCTAAGACTGACTATGCTGAGGCTTCTATTATTACTTACTTACTTACTCCATGGAACAGAGTCCTTCTTGAGAAGCTAACCGGTTCTCAGCTAGTCAAGAAATTCCCCGCATTTGAGGGAACCCGGAGGTTCATTACCGCATACACAAGTGCCCGCCACCTGTCCTTCTCCCGAGCCAGCTCCATCCATTCCATACCCCTACACCCTAATTCCTGAAGGCTTCTAATCTTTCGCTTTAATTCCTGTTCAAATATTGAGGTACTGTCTTAAAACATGTAACTTTTGCTAGTTTCAACGTATGTTATTTTCATATTTCCGGCGACCTACTACTTTATGCGTGAACCGTGTATGGCGTAGCCAGTATAGTGACTAGCCTATAGGCTGGACGATAAGGGGTTCGAATTCCGGCGGGCGAAATACATTTACCTCTTATTCAAAATGTTCAGAACAATTCCGGGGCCTACCCAGCCTTCTGTTTCATGGATACCGGCGCTCCTGCCCGGGGATTAATGCGGCCAGGGCGTGACGTTGATCTCTCATCTCCATCGAGTGCTGGCGGGGAGAACGAGTGGGACTGTACCTCCGCTCCCTCTGTATGCCTTCATGGTTTGTGTAAGGAAAACTTCATCCTTTTTCAGTTCTTTACTGCTTGACCCCCTTGTAACGTAACTGATTAATTAGCATTGTTAAATAACTCAGTTTAAGCCATTATAGAGCATATGGAATAGAAAACGCAGCACACGGGCAGTTACGTAACCGACAACGTAAAGCAGCAGTGTGATAAACCTGTTTTGTGACAGCGATGGTTTTCCACTCAGCCGGAAGGCTCTACCAAATTTCCTCGTGCTGTGGTTTCTATTGATACTGCCCTTCTTTGAGACTACGTCGGTTTCTTTTCTTCGTATACAGTATATGTTTTCCTTATATTGGGTCAGAGGTCCGTGTAATATATATCGGCTCTATTGCTGCACCTTCTTATAGCTTCCTGCACAACGCCTCCAGTTCTGAGCACGTAAGCTGCTTTTCTGTTCCTTGATCTCCGCACCATCGTCACAGAAGCAAGTGCGGAAGGGAGAGGGGAGGGAGTTTCGCCGTCATCTTTTGTGAAGAAGAGGAGGACCGGCGCTGTGCTGGTTGTCTTCATTTCTTGGTTTGAAATCGACTGTGAATCAGACTTGTCTGACGCTCTTACCGCTCATTATAAATCAATAAGCTATAAATAAGGTTGATGTGAAAGCAAGAGACAGAGAGAGAGAGAGGAATGGTTTCAATAGACGAAATACAGAGCGTTCAAGAATATTGGCTACGGTCTGTGAAATTTATACTGTTGATGACTCGTAGGCGCATTCACAAATCCCAGAAGAGCGCCTATTATTTTCATGATGCCCATTTGTCTGTCTGTCTATCTTTCCGTCTGTATGGCCGCGGCTGCCACTGGACAGACATAAGTAATCTGAAAAAGACGACGTAATGGTTGTGAGAAATAGCCGGATGTCTTGAAATAAGGGTCGTGGAGTTTCAGTTTTCAGAGTGATGCTACAATCCATAATGTGTAAGGATAATTTTGTTGTCTTTAAAGAAAATTGATTAATTTTGATGAATTTGAGAGGGATGGGGTGGCTGCAAGAGAAAATTCTGTGGCAGTTTGGAACTTAAGGGCCGTCTAAATATTTTCTTGAAAATGGAGGAGTACCAAGAATGATCCTTTTCGAGATGGCTGGCCTCAGTATGTCCAGGATACATACCGACTTCCTTACAGCAGTTTGGCAAACAAAAGATGTCAATAACCTAACGTCTGCCTAGCATGTGTGGTGTAACTTTATTAGTAATTAAATTACATATTCATGCAAGGCACTAATGAATTGAATTACAGGACAAAATAGTACATATATTGTGTATTTGTTTTCGTTGTATCTCACAGTGTTAGATGTCTTTCTTAGACTAAAAGCCGTCTAAAATGTACATAGATGCAACCTCAGTTTCTTTCTCAAAGAGAAGGCAGGAAGACCAGCCTGTTAATACTGTGTGAGGACGTAGTGTTTATTGTGAGAATCAAAACGCATGAATTCACTGCGTGAGCAAAATGATTAGTTTGGGCTGCAACGAATTTGGGCAACATTATTTCGTTGTTCTAGTGTTATAATGAAAGAAAGTTTATCATTCAGGTGTTGTGTTTTATGTGGATTGGATTGCTATTAAAGCGGTGTGCATTTTAACTTTAAACATGTGTTGCATGTAATGACCGTTGTACTTTTAAAAGGGTTAAGGAAATTTATTGAGAGTGTTTAGAGACTCATGATTTTAGGAAGCCTGCACTCAAAGAGGTAGCATGGACAGCAGATGGGAGGCTGTACACCCCTGTATGTAGGTGGTCTGTGACAGAGCTCGATGCCAAGATTTGCTTTCATCTCTTGCACATCTTAATCTATAATATCTGCGAACTTGCATCATTAGGATCCAGAATGGTTGGTAGGCAGAACGAGAGGAACCATCAGTCACAAGTGATTCACACCTGTTCCAAAAATGTCTCGGCTTCTGTCGCAAATTATTCGATGCTGCGAGTTAAGCAAAGCATGCACGAAGTATCTGGTGGGAGGTGAACAGACTTGTAACTTCTGTGTGTCCTGATTTTTACAATATTTCCAAAGTTTCACGAAGCGTATCTGGTTAAGAAAATCGAATTATGACTCTGTAGCATGTTTGCTGTAGAGAAATTGTCGTACTAGTAAAATCGTTTGATAAGATTACAGAGTAATATTTTATACGGTGTAATGAAATATTTATGATGATGTGGAAAGGATTCAGATAAGTTAGAGGAGGGCCCGGTGGCTGACTCTTGTGTATTCTGTTAAGAAATTTTGGGTACCATTAAGGGTGTGGAGGAATGTCTTGACAGGTCCAGCTACTGTAAGTTTGACATAGACGACTGCTTCGTGAAATTAGTTGTATTGAATTCTTTATGTTGACCGTCAGAAAATATTCTCGGCCACTTTGACATGCGGATTTGGAATTAACCAATGTGGCTACATGTTCACTGTACAGAGTTGTGCCGCAGTCGGCCAGTTGCCTGTAATTCTGTGAGATTTGATGTTCTGAAGGCCGCGTTGCTGAAGACTCTAGACTTCTAAGATATTAGTCTGTTTCGCTTGGCAAGAAGTTACAGCCGTTTCGGACGAAAGTGTAGCCTTAATCTTCAGGAGTAAGCATTCCAAGAAGAGCGCTGCTTGGCTTTGCAATTGAAGACATTACCTTCCTTCTAAACGTCGGTAACTATCCGCCAGTCGATACTGTGCAGCATTTCAGAAGACGTCAAACTTCTCTCTATAATTTTGATCTTTAAGGTCGGTCTTAATGTTGTTGATGGTGTTACATCACAGCAACACGACCCTTGTATTGGCCAGTGTCTGTATCTTGGGTTTATCCAACACGACATTGCAGATAATGGGTTATGTTCTCATTGTCAGGTATGAAATTTCGTACCGTTTGGCTCATAAATAGTCAGTCTCAATCACCGGACGATAACAGAGTATGGTAACTTGTCGATTTTCTTTGTAATCTGCGGGGCATTTTACTGATAGTGCGTTACGCGTAAAATATAAAGATACTGGCATCCGTCACTGAGAGGGATTTGCACCCCGAGCTGCAATATATGAACAGCCTAAGGACCTGTACGTGTGTCCATACACGACTGTCAGGATAGGCTGTTTTACACCTGTACCTTTATCAAGATTTTAAACACTTCCACTTCTACGTCACATGTCCCATTTATGTTCATTTTTGCCGGAGCAACTTCGAGAGTCTGTGAACTTTTCTGAATTTTTTTTTATAAATTTTCGAGTATTTCCTCCGATTTATTTATTGGGCATCTTGTGCTGGTTTCTGATGTCTCCGACCGTGACACAACAAGGCCGATGTACAGAACGCGTTGAGTTCATAAATTATATTTAGGTCAACTTTTCATGAAAAACACAGCGTCTTACAAAGATAAACGTCGTAATGTCATGTAGGGATCTAACAGCTGTTTTGTTCTGAGAATTATACGGAAACAGTAAATACGCTGTGCGAGATAACGGCAGAGTTCTTTTAAATGTTATAGTGGGTGGTACAAATAGTTGCCACTGTGTCTTGAAAAAGATCCACTAATTCTAGTAGAATATTGTGTGAAACATTCGTTACTTGATATATGATAGTAGAATGCAAATTATACAACGAATCACTGAAGCTTCAACACATGGAATAGACGTACTGCTATGCGTTCGCTCGTGTGTTAATATCATTGTCTATCTTACAAAGCAAGGTAATGTATATCTAAAAGAAGCGTTGCTTTCCTGGGTTATTTTATACAAATTCAATTTTTTACTATATTGTATTTATTTATTTATTACATTGTAATATTTAACTGGTAAATGGCAGCCTGGGATTTCTTTTCTGCACACGAAACAAAGTTCCGATCGGTAAAAAATAATAGTTGAATTCTATAAATATAGTTTATATGTAGGTCTTAGTGTCGAATGTCAGTCTTCAAAGACTGCCATTCATCAATAATATGCATAAAAACTGACTTCATATTTCCCAGACAACGCAGCCTCTGTCCATTAGAAATACTAGCCTCGTATTGTTGCACAACGAAACGGTATTTATTGTGGGAATCACACAGAGTGCGTAAGTGAACTGTGTGCGAATACAGAATATATCATTGTGGTACATATATTTGCCACAGAGTTTTAAATGTTCAAGCATGGTTTTTCTAAGTGAATTAAATTCTGTAATATAGTCACTCGTACTTCCAGTTACTGTAACGATTACGATTTGATGATGATGATGATTATACGATGACACGATATAACGTCATCTTGCACAGCCGTGTCTTCCTTCAGAGAGACTTCCATAACGCAGGATACTTCGAACTGCGTAAATACGTGAAGAACGTGCTTGTAACTTGGTTGTTAATTTGTAAGATGGGTTGTTACCATATTTTACACCCGTACAATGAAACGAATATTGTGCCAATACTCATAATTTTTCCTCCATTCTCATAAAAGGCTGGCTGCCGGTGAGACAGAAGTTAAGGTGCAACCATAAAGAGTGAATAATAAGAACTAGAGAAGTTAGTAATTTAATTTTGGAAATAATAAACACATTGCTTTCTTGATGATATTATAAAAGCCCGTCCTTGTAGCTTCGTAACATAGTTTTATCTTTAGGGTGTGTTTCCAGCATGTAAACGAATCACCAAACACCTTTACGTCACGTTTCGTGCTGCATCGCGAAGGTGTAATTTGGTTAATAATAATCCATACCGTAACAGACAATTACTGCAACTCAACAGCAGTGTCCGGCAGGTGCTTCGCTAATAACTCTTAAGCTCATCTTATTCCTCTCTTGCTCACCTTCACTACAAACGTGAATGTTCAGAAGGAGATGGAGAAAGAGAGAGGACTATATTTTCAAATATGCATGTGTATATGTATGTATATTTACCCCTTTCGCTTATTGAATCTAACGTTGAAACACTGCCAGGAAGATAAGCGACCTATGTGCTATGTGGGTGAATTTTTTTTAAAGTGAAACATGAAATAAAATAAGAGAAAGAATGAAGAGATGATAAATGATAATACATAAATAAATATAGTTTTAAAAAGCCGAATGAACTTGCGTGAACCGTGTTACATTAGGAGGAAGCCTTTTTTAAATACAAAGTTCATCATCATAAGATGTTTCCACGTTATTGAGTCTTATAATTGGGAGAGATAAAGTTTGACACAGAAATTGTCCGTCGACAACAACGCGAAATATCTACCGTTACAAATATGGCGTTGTAAAAGTAATTTCAGGGCTCTTAGGTCACACAACTGTGACAATGTCATCAGACAAACTAAAAAAAAAAATATATATATTAATTCTTGGCCCGCAGCAGTGGCTATAGTGACTCAAATACTTTATTATTTTTCTCAAGTTTCTGTAGGCCGGTGCTTTTTAAACTTGCGGGGCCCCTATGCGCTTGAAATTATATAGCATGTGTGTTTATTGTCACAGGCGTAACTTGGGTAGGAACATGGGGGGGGGGGGAGGAATTTAATTTTAAATTGAGGGAATATGGGTTTGAACCAGTCCTTAATATACATACACCCCTTTCCCCCCAATCTCTACCCATTTTTTTTTTTTTTTTA
>Ga0136643_10004595_pt1 | contig 19132 bp, 13 predicted proteins | sample TergutLab28metaG_FD_96883 | JGI IMG/M metagenome (GOLD analysis project Ga0136643, IMG submission 96883) | Labiotermes labralis P1 segment gut microbial communities from Petit-Saut dam, French Guiana - Lab288 P1 (version 3) (version 3) | ecosystem: Host-associated > Arthropoda: Insects >...
TCATCTCGGTTATAAAAACCAATCAGTTTATGCTGTAAGTGGCACAAGTCGCTGTTTGTCCTCAGATAAATACAAAACACATAAATACAGTGTGGGCAGAGCGTACAGTTGTTGAATGTTAAAATTAATTTGTACGAGATTTGGCATAAAAAGTCACATAAAATAAAATTTTGAAACTAAGGGAACTATGCCTATAGTGATGGTGATTACATGAGGAAGCAGACGGATTGTCATCTGTTGCCAGCAATGAAGTGAAATCTTGACGGTCAAACATTTACAGGGCGCGGTAAAACAGTCGTGTCACGATGGCTGATTAGACAATTACATATGGCGTTGTATAGAAGGGAATAAAAAACTCCATCGCACGATATGATACAAGTCTCTTTTGTGGAGGGGACATGGTGGAAAATGATAGAATAGCACAACAATAAACTGTGAACTGTCCTTACCAGAGTTGCAAGAAAATACCCCAAATACATCCACTGTAAATTTGTTTTCTGACTGACACTTGTGTAATTTTACAGCACAACAAACAAAAAATCACAATCCTAAATAAGAAGGCCCCTTGACATTTCGTCACAGTGTTCTTTGGACTGTGGTATACTGTACTGTATTCAAAATGCACTCATCGAGTTTGTGTTAAGTAATAGACAGCAAAGCATAGGTGATAACATATTTTCTGCATCGCAAGATCTTACTAATGTATTACAGACAATAAATAATTGATTACGTTTTCTATATCCGACCTTGATTGACCTGATTATGGTTCACACGAGCCGAAACCTATAGTCATTTGTCAACTGCTTACCAGATTATTAATGAAATAGCTGCAATACAAAGGTGTGTTATCAAAACACTTCATAAAAAATTAAAATTTTCTAACGATTATAATGTGAGCCATATACTTTACTGTGAACGCATTGTAGTGGCGGAACACTTCCTAGTTTTCAAACTGTTTTCACTGCCAGTACACGAAACAAATTATTTCAAAATATTACTGTTTCTGCATACACACAGGGCTCGTACCTGATCCACAACATCCATATTAAATGAAGACATCTAAAGCCTTTCTCAGAGCACATAACATCAAACCCAGGCTTTGAACCTCTCCTTACTCCTGTCGAGCAAAACTCTCTTCTATATGCTAACCTCCGGAGGAATGAATGTTTATGTAATAGGGACGAGGAAATAAGGGAGAGGGAGCCTTAGGGCTCTTCTAGGCCGTTCATGCAAATAAAGGGTTAATATTTAAAATTGCAGAACACTTTGTATTGCGTTTTTCTGTCCTGCAGATAAAACCCTTTATACGTCCGTCGGGATGTGTGTGTCCACAGCACGCAGTGGTTAAGCACAAGGTCTAGGACACAGTAATAATTACTGCAGTTCGTTAGAACATATGGAAATAGACATTGGGCTGCAAGTGTTTCAAACGAGGTTGTTCAACTTAACAGGACGACTAAACATCGCGTGTACAGCTCTTATTAAAGATACACACATACGCCTGCTCTGAAAACAAACCATGCATATTTAAAACGTTGTGACCACACAACGCGTGAATAAACCACAATACCGTTGGACAATTTAGAATAAAACGTTTATTCTCTGGTAACAACGTTGGTTTCTATATAGGTAAAACTTTTAAAATAATCCTGCTTAAAGAACGTGCACCACTAACAACATTCAATGAGGATTTCAGTAGGTGTGCTACAGATAGCATTCAAGGTGTTCAGTTACAATTTACCATCAGTCCCATTTCTATAAACGTGTCTTCGAAGGCAAATATCTAAGGAGTCAACAGTTCTTGTAGACTCACTTCAATTCGTTGTAAAAACACAATTCCCTGTTTAGTCTTTCACTTCGGAATTAAAATTTTTACACTTTTTAAAATTATCTACCTAATTATCTGGTAGTATAACGCAATTACTGGCCTGTGCTAACACCACAGCCCGGAATCAAAGATGATTCATCGTCAGATTCATTTTTCCTCGGGACGTACACTCCCATCATCCGCCTACTGCGATATTTACGATCCTCACCGCTTTTCTGCTGAAGATTTAAGTCTTCCGTGATGAAACTCCGTTTCTGTTGGTAAATAATTACCAACATTTCAAAGGAGCGTAATGTATTCTAAACCATGAAAAATATTTACAAATAACATGCTGTAACTTCCATAACACTTGAATTTTCGCCCAAATATCTTGTCTTTGTTTCTCCAGGCATCTGATTTTCCAGACATTTCTCCACATCACAATTCTAAGTGTTTCTTAATACTTATTTCCTATAGCATTAATCATTAATCACAATCTAGAGACTATGCGACATAATTAAAGCCTATTTCATTCTTAGTGCATTTATTTAAAAACAGTTCATGAGCAACGGTCATATTTCACTGAATAATGTAGTACCTTCTATCTAAATAGTGGTCTACACGACTCTCCATTTTATTCCCTACAATATACATTGTAGTCATTGTTCACTCAATTTGAAGCTTAAAATCATTTAACTAGCATACACCGTCCCTGACACATAGCGTTCATCAATCTATTTCAGCCAAATTCATATCTGTTAACTACTTAACTCCCTGGAACTGACTTCTCTTTGAGTCAGACAGCTAGTAAATAAATTAACTCTCTTTTACGGAACTCAAGCTTCATAGTCGTATTTATTTGCAAGGAACAGCCAGTAGATATTCTATTGAGTTAAAAAGACATGTAACCAATCTAAATGCTTACAGCTTATGTTTTCAAGGCATTTTAATAAGTACATTATCTTCCTTTTCACTCCGTGGTCTTTCAATTAGTTTCATTTCTTCAGACGTACCGCATAAAATTCTGGATGCAATCTTTTGTTTTCCGTCTCCCCCACTATTAATCCTGTTCCTCCATCCTCTTTACTGTCACAAAGTAAATGAAATACTGCTCAAGTTACGTTCCTAGTAAACATATGTGTCATTGAACACATTGCTTTACAACTTCATTTTATGATTTAGCTTTTATTTTTTTTATTCTGGCGCAACAGCCCCCAGTGGGCCAGGGCTCCTCCATTCACGGGGTTTTCTAGATCACACATGACGACGCACTACAATCGGTAAAACTCCTTTCGACGAGTGAGAAGCTCGTCGCAGAGACATCTACCTGACAAAACACAACACTAACAACAGACAGACATCCATGCGCCGGTGGGTTTCGAACTCACAATCTTAACAGGCGAGCGGCAGCAGACCTACGCCTTAGACCGCGCGGCTACGGGGACCGGCATGTTAACTCATTAATTAATAGCAGACAATCGGAAGTCCTAACGTATTCACCTTCTTATTAAATCTGTAAATTCTAAGACACTACAGGACTCAATTACAGTGAAGTCGCAAGAATACATGTTCTGAGAAATGTCAAACTCTGGAATCGCGTATTGGAATATTCCTCGAATTTTCAGTGCCTTGTCTTGTTCTTGCTGTATAAACGGCTAATATTTCAACGAAGAATGTAGACAGTAATATGTACATTACCCAAATTCTGAAGCCATTAAATTAGGTGAAGGTTCCATTCAGTACAGGAAAATGAAACTTAACACAGAGTAATAAGTTTCCACGTGAGCATTAAATGAAGTATTGTACTTACGTACCAACTTATTGTACCAACTTATTGTACCAACTTATTGTACTAACGTAATGGACCGACGACAGTTAATTTCAAACTGAATTCATCTGATTAAAAACCATAGAACCTTTCTCTGTGCTGATTACTTTGCTCTTTCATTAGCTATGCCAACTGTCGTTAAACAAAGGGTTACAGGCTTCCCTTTCCCGCCCTACCCTGTCAATTGACGTGCACATGCCAGCAGAATTAATTCCAACGAACAAACGGATTGAATTCAAATTGGACTTGTCAGATGGCTTTCCCAACGTATGAACATGCATAAACGCTGCATGTATGCTGGATATTTAAACACTTTCAATTATACTCTGTTAACCTTTCAAAAAGAAACATAACATTTTGCGTGCAAAATTTTCTTCTATAAATAGCACCGTATAATTGAACTTGGATATGGGAAAAAGTGCTTCCTCCTGCATGTGCCATATTTCCCTTTCCTTAAGGTTACCCTGTAGCTGTTTTAAGACTGCTTCCTCATTTCCTCGTTCTGTATTAATATATAAAGACATTATTTTATCTGACAACAATAGTCACTTACTTCCCGTCGGCTTGCTAAATTAATACAATTAACGTAAAATGAATAATTGTGCTTTTAGATGTAGCGGGAAAATATTTCTATAACGTTCTGTAAGTTTAAGGAGCAAAGCGCAGTATTAACTTGATATATGAGGATTAAATGCAAGGACCTCGACTCACGGTAAATTTGAAAGGCGACAAGTGGTGCTTTGTCTTCCATCGCACGAAGGTAATTCAGTGAAGAATAATGCAGTTTGTTACACAGCAGTACCAAGAAATTCTCACCCCGATTTTAAAACTAATGCGTGTGTGTGTGTGTGTTTGTGTGTGTGTGTGTGTGTGTGTGAGTGTCTGAGACCACCAACATACAGGCAGCTCTTCCGAAAATTCGGTAGCTATATACCAGTAATATCAGAATCACATCTTCTTTCTAGAATAGTAAGTTCGGATTATTTATTTGTTGCTAGCAAGCGTCGATAATTGGGATTACACCAGCAAATTTTTACATCATATCCAGTGATCTGAAACAGTGCGTCATAGTATCGATTTGCAATATAAATCAGCGGTAGAAAATGCAATTAAAATACAGTGAGGTTAGTCAGCAAATATTAATATTTGTAATAAAACACAACGAAAATTTTTATAATATACATTTTGAATTTAATATCTCTTCTGTTCAAGTACAATGTTTCACTCAATTACATTTAGGTTTAAGCCTGCTATCACATTACTGGCACGGGATATGGTTGGATAAACGTCTGCAGCTTCAGTTCACCGGTCAATTATATAGGGATCTCTAAACACAGTTTCAGTCCCTCCTCTATAAATAAGAGACAGACACTTATTTTAGTCAAGGGGTCAAGTGCGGCACCATTTATAGTGAGCTCCACGAAGAATCTCGAAGTTTGAACATTGATATTAGTTGAAAAAAAATATTCGCTTTACTTGAAAAGCTTTGAAGCATTAAAAAGTGATAACGTTACAGGCCCGGTGTGATCAGCAGCACGCCCCGGTCGCACTTTACCCCCGGGAAAGACCCGGTACCCATTTTAGAGGAGGCTGAGTGGGACCCAGAGTCGGTCTGGAGAGGCGAAAAATCTCGTCCCCACCGGGATTCGATCCCGGACTTTCCAGGCAGTAGTCAGTCGCTATACCGACTGAGCTACCCGGCCCTTTGAAGCGTTAATGGAGATAAAAAATACAAGGACTTCATGATTAATTCAAAATTGTCAATAAAGTGTAACACAGCGCTGCTTAAGGACTGTCACAAGAACTCGTAATGGCAGCAGACAATTACCTGAGAAGAATATTAAGTTATAAACGTAAGGGTAAAAGAGTCAGAAGGAGAATTTTAAGGTCGCTACATTCATAGCTTTCTACGTTATGAATACGTAAATAATAGAATTTACGAGTGTCACAATGGCATAATTCGAAAAAAAACTGCCTTAAACCGTAAAAGAATGAAGTCTGTCTGAATAATACACTAGGTACAGTTCCTGCCTTGCAGACAATATATTAATTATGAAGTTAATCCAGTAAGTGGAGTTCAGGAAATTTATCGTTGTTTATTCTGACAAATAACTGAAAATCTCATTGCGAAATTGTCTTCAACCTTAAACCATGCATAAATCTTATTGCAGCATCGTGCATTTTTTTGTAGGATCACTTCAATTTATCAACCAACGAATGCACATATAATTTCACATAAAACAATTTTAAAACATTTTAAAACTCTCCCACATATTTCGATCTTGTCAGATCATCATCATAACTTTAGCAAGGAACAAAGCTCCCTGATGATGATTTGACAAGATCGAAACATGTCGGAGTATTTTTAAATGTCTAGAAGTGTTTTATGTGAAATTATATGTGCATTCGTTGGTTGATAAATTGGAGTAATGCTTAAACCATGCAGTTCACTATACATGGTTACTGCAACCCATTCAAGGGTTGAACTCTGATTGGTATTATAAATGTGTTAATAAATCAGTCCCTTTACAGGCCTGGATTGGCCCAGAGGGTTCCAGGAAGTTAAGGTTCCCAGATTTTATGACAACGGCACAGGTTGGTGGTAAGGTTGTCAGCCTTACGCACCGGCCGCCTTTACCTCCAGGAAATGCTCCTGGTAATCATTTCTGTTAGAGGCTGAGTCGACCCCAGGGCTATAGTGCGATCGGAAGGATTTTACGTCACTGAAAAATTCCAATGACACCATCTGGGATCGAACCATCATCTTTCCGATTTGTAGCACAGCACCTTAACCACTGTGCCACCGCGGTCCCTATAAAGGTGTTAATAAGCGTCTTAATTTAAACTGAATCTTAAAAGTGGTCTAGCCTGAACAGTCTCATAATCCATTTTAGATCTAGGCAATATGTGCACAAAATTCCCGCACTCCTCGAATCGGACTGTCCAGAACTTAAACACTTTGGAGTTTAATTTTTCATTTTAAGATTCTTAATACTCTCTTCATAGTAAAGGTAAAAGGTAAAGTGATCCCGCTACAGGCCCGGTGTGGCCCAGAGGGTGGGTAGAGGCACAGCGCTCTACTCTTCCATGACCGCGGCACTAGAAGGGGTGAATGGTCAGCAGCACGCCCCGGCCGCATTTTACCCCCGGGAAAGTCCCGGTATACCCATTGTACAGGAGGCTGGGTGGGCCCCAGGGCCGGTCTGGACGGACGGAAAATCTCGTCCCCACCGGGATTCGATCCCGGACCGTCCAGCCCGTAGTCAGTTGCTATACCTACTGAGATACCCGGCCCACACTCTCTTTATAGTAAGCACCAAAAATTTGTAATAAATATGGGCAAATACACACAGGAGTATTGGTAAAACACACCCAGACTGCGTACGTCCTCTGTCTGAAGTCGTAACTAATGTATAATGCGTAAATGAGACAGCGAAGTGAGGCAACAGTTACACAACGTTTAGTGTGGCTCACACCCGGCAAGTACTGTTACTGTACGACTGATTTGCTGGAAATCAGATATGTGGAATAGGCCGGCTCAAGTAGCAGATTTTCTGACATATTCGGGAAACCTCGGTTTTGAATATCGATATGAACAGTGATTACTGTGACGGAGATGTTCAGTTGCATTGCTCACTCACTTTAAGTGAAGAGTAAGGCTGCACCTTAACATTAGGCCACGACCGCTTCCCTTCACATCTTTCCAGTTCATTGAAAGGAAATGTGGCAACCCAATCCTGAAACTGGTTCATGCGGCGGTTAATGTATTCGAAAGTTAAAGTAGGCAACAAAAAAAAGTGAAATCATGCCAGAAGGCAGAATTATTTAAATTTTAATAATTCTCTTGTTACACATCTCCACCCTTCTACCTGAAGGTAGTTTGCCGGGACACTTTGCAGTTTTTCTAGGGAATTGATGACTTAATAGAAGACAGGGCTCAATTTATGGGAATGTATGGGAAATGGTTTGTGTTATGATGGCGGTAGTTGTTGGCCAGCACTAGTAGAAGTATTAATTTGTGTCAACACAGAGTCAAAAATTTTAATAAATACACAGTCACTGTTGTCGGCAAGCATACATCAGTAATTCACTTAGTATAGAGCAGTGTTTCTCAGTCTTTGTGAGACCGCGGCCCGGTAAATTCCTTTTTCATAAGACGAGGGCCCGGTCCCAACAGATTTACCAATCAGTACCTTTCCAATTTTTTTTGAGTTTGTACATTAAACTAACATAAGTATTAATAATTAATTATGGCATAATCATAGAGTAATAGTACACTTATGTGTAGGATGTGGTATGCTGACAAATATAAAATTACATTTAAATTAGTTATCAATTCCAGGAGAATCTCTCGCGGCCCGGTATACGAGGTAATTGATGCCAGGGCCCGGTACCGGGCCGCGGCCCGGCAGTTGGGAAACACTGGTATAGATTACAGATTTCTTAGGAAGTTGGTGGATCAAAAAATACTGAAATACATATAGAGTCATCTCTAGCTTTTCGCGGGGTTCAGTTCCAAGACCACCTGCGAAAAAGTGAAAATACGAGCATAATTGACTGCCCCCTCCCAAAAATATTTGTTTTATTATTTTTATGTATTAAAAAGTATTTCAACTCTTCTTTCTTATGCTTAAATCCCTCTTAGTCGTTTAATCATGAAATAATAAAAATGAAAACTTAAAAGCGCCTAATTTACTTTTTACGAATTTTTGTGTTATTTTGCGACTGGTTCACTTCGCCGGCCGCAGATTTCTTGTTTCTAGAAAAGTTGTGCAAGGGAGACGCTATTTTTCACCTTAAACTCATTGAACATTATGACCAAGCTTCTAGAACATTCTACAATTTCTCAGAAATTCATGAAACTTTTTAATTTTTATTCTTGCTGCGACCCCGCGAATTTACGTACCCGCGAAAAGGGAGAGGTGACTGTACATACACAACTTCAAGAGTTCAGATGATTGTGCGCCTGCGCAGTACTTACACCAAAGAAAAGCGTGAATCCTTCACCTGCTGTTAATCACCTGCACGTAATCGCATGCCCCCTCTTAACTTTCCTGCTATTTTTAGTTTCTTCATTGTTGACACTCAGAGCTGAACTAAAACGACGTTCCTCGTTTAAGTCGGCCGACTGTAGCATATCCCCCACACTTAGCAAGCTCTCGAGGATGCCCATGCAGTTTACATTCAAAGCGAAAGAGTTCGTTATTTTAGGAAGTCTGAACTACACCTGTTTTTGCACAAGCAGACCACAAACCAGTTGTCTGGTTATTCCTACATCTCAAGAAGGCTTATATCGAGAATCGAATCACGAATGGCCGGTTACACTGATAATGTATTTGATATAAAACAGCAATATTAGGCCTGTGTGTATGTTATTAAGAAACTGGATTTATTGAAAGGAAAAAATGGGAAATTATCTGCAAGGAAAGTTGTGTGTAAGAAAGAATCTGAGAGGTCATAATAAATAAGGCTAAATTACGAATGTGGAGACAAACGTAGTGATGAAGTTGACCAATCAAGTTCTCTTCTGTATTGCATAATGCTCAAAGGTTAATCATATATCGTATAAACACATGCGTGTCGGTTGGACAATAACATGATTATTCAGCGCTGTGCGTTCTGCTTTGCTCAGGGCACCTTTCAATAAACCGCAACTAAATAAATAATACATTAAGGAGTAGTGAACATTTTCTAGCCCTTTGCAGTTTACACCTCCTGTTTCTTATGGATCCATTTAAATTCAAAGCAAAAATATGATCCTGTCAGGTTAACAGAACACTTACTGAGAAACAACTGGGACTTTTTCAGTAACGAGAAGCTTAAAATTTTGCAGACTCAAATATATTTAAGTACGGATTACAATTCACATCCTACTTCACAGAAAACACGTCGAGTATCCATTAAAAATAAAGTCTAATTATCAAGTGTTTGGTGTTGTTAACCTGTGACGTTGTGTGTTTTATGATTTTTCGAAGGATGGCAGTGCCTTCATCCACAGGGTCAAGAGGTCAAAGACGAGTAGCTGCATGTGAAGAAGGCGTGTGTTATGTGGATGAGGTAGATGAGGATGGTGAAAGGTAAAACAACCCCTACTTACTTATCAACTACTCTGCCCTTTCTTTATCCTCGTCCCCCACACCCATACAAAACAGGCCAAATTGTCGCGCAGCTACTCTTGTGGCAATGCTTGAATGTATAGAAGAAAGCACTGCAATGCTTCGAAAAGTGTAAAGTATCCAGTAACACAGCTGTATATCCTGGAAGACTTGATTCTGAGTTTTGTGTTTATAATGGCAAATTTCTGTGACGTAGGAGCTGTATTTGTAAATATTACTTATTTCTATATTTGAGGCTGCGAAATGTTAAACTCCATGTCACTTAAAAGATCCTAATGTTTCTCAGTTAAGTATTAACCCGACTTAAGTGTAGCTTGCACTAAGTTTATCACGATCCGTAAGGACCACGTGGTATTCCTGCAAAATATTTAAAAATAAGGTTTACGTTTTGCTTTATTTACTTATTGTTTGTTTAACGGTGCTGTCAGTAACCCAGAATGCATCGCGTTGAATAATCGTACCATTGTCTAACCGATGAGGTGGCAATGTTGTGAGAAAAACTAAAGCCTCGCAAATACTAATCGGTTATTGTTGTTAAGGCAAGTATCTGCTGTACATTATAGGGAATGCAAAAACACACATACATATATGAAGTCTTGGGGTAAAATGAATTCTTTTGAAAGACAAAATATGTAGTAATTCTAATAACTGGTCCTCTCGATGCTAAAAACCCATAGCTGAATGGAATTAGCATAAATGTCATACATAACCACATTTGTTTTTTTAAATGAAATTTGAAGCCATACAAAATCAGAATCCACGTAACATCTTACATTTCCATCCGTCTAACATGGGTAGGTCCTTAGATCAGTAAGGACAGCACACATGAACAATTTATCAGTAGCTATAACATGCTTAAAAGTTGAAAATTATAGAGTTTTTTTACCCTAAAGATTATTTACCAGACGACCCGTTATTAAGACCGCTTCAAAATACAGATGTCGCACAAGACGTTTCATAAGAATCTGTCAAAGATATTGGATTACTTAAAAGTTTGTCAAAATATGTCACAAAACTCAGAACAAAGCACACAAAGTTTCAGTTATATGTTCAGGAAAATTACTCTTAAAACGAATTAAACTGAATGAAATTGATCTAAGGGGTCACGAGGTTCAGTACGAGGTTAATCGAAGACGGCATACAGAAAGCAGTAAAAATAGTTAGGTATCTTTGTATACAGATTACTTGAAATGATCCAAAATAAACAAATGTAAAATCGTTTTGAAAATTTGTGCGATTCTACTATACCAATTTTGATATAATGCTGTCAAGTATTTTGGGCATAATGCAGAAGAAAATAAACTAGGAGATCGTTCTCCAGTCCTTTTTCTTACACGAACCTAAAATGTATGAGGTGATAATTTGGTTTGCGGATTTTTTTTATACTGAGTGTCTCACAGACAGCATTTTGTGAACCCCTGTTCTAGATAATGAACTTGAAAAACTTTCGTACACATGAAACACGGATTTATATTCCCTTTTACAAGGGATTTTAGTGTATATTGCAGCTAACAATAATTACATAAAGTTAAGTATCCTGCTATGTTCTTCGTTCGGTGCCAATATAAACACTCCACCACACTCTACTTCTCAGAAGGGAAAGTGGCTGAAGCCGATACACCTTCAGTTCAGAGTGTGTTCTTCTGTGGGAAGAGTAACGGCAGATTGGGTTTCATTTCTGAAGACGACTTTATACTCAAATCTACTACTAATACGGTAACTAAAAAGGAATTAATTTACTAACTAAACTCCACAAATCATTTTCGGTATCTTCAAGTTCATCTTGTCCGCATTTCATAGAATAAAATAATTCATTACCGTATTCACATGGGCCCAATTTGGCCCGTATTTTGAGACAGAATAATGCAATTCATTCCTTCATACAATATTTGTTGAAGACTATAATTCTCTCTACTTCAAGTTTTTAAAGCGGCTTCTTACTTTCAGCACCTATCTAAAATTTTGGTAGCCACATTTTTATAAGGACCTCTTCTTTGAAATTCTCAACACTTAATAAAAGAAGCAGATAAAATTATAATGTAAGCCAATCCGTCTGTATTAGTCAGTCTCATAAACAAATGCAAGATTTCTAAATTTTTATAACGTAGGGGTTTGTAAATTGAAACCGACATTACAGAGAAACCTACTGACAAACTCTTTGGGGTTGATGCAATTAAATTTATATAAAAGCTAAAGATAAATGAATGATATGTGGCCCGAAAGCCTCAAAACGTACTGAATTGGAGAGCGTTGCTAATTATAGTTACGTGAGAACAGAATTAATGAACATATGCACCTATATACGTATTTTGACGTTTTGCTGACCCTGCATCTCAGTATCGTTATCTCAGTAATTAATCAACTTGATGCACAAAATTTTTGTTTTACAATAAGTTTAGTTCATGCCTCTACATGTTTCGAGCACATGTGTTCATCATCAGGAGGTCGACATTGCATTAAACAGCTTCTGGTATCATCACACCTATAGCTGTGATGATACCAGAGGCTGTGTAATGAAAATTTGACCTCCTGATGATGAGCACATGTGCTCGAAACATGTAGAGTCACGAAATAAACTTACTGTAAAACAAAACTTTTGTGCATCAGGTTTGTTAATTACTGAGATAACTATATACGTATGTTTTAAAATGGAAATGAAGAGGGTAATAAACTCTTAGTGTGTTTCTTACTATTTAGCCCCAAAACTTGACGTTTCTAGCGTACTTTCTGAAGTGATTAAGCTTAGGATATGCTTTAAAGAGCATATATATTTTTTTGTGTTAATGTGAAGATTGATCCCCTATTTTGAGGGACAGCATTATTTAATTGTCTGGAAACAAAAAATTCGTCAAGATATTAGTTTACAAAGAGAAAGAAACAACTGAACAGCCTGGAGAACTAAATAACTCGGAACTTTATGATTTATAAGCCTGAGATTATCTAAACTTCATAAAACTTTTAAAGCCAAAAATGTATTACAATATAACACAAAATTAGCTCCTGCGTCACAAAGAACGTGTGTCCCTGAAGCAAACCTATAGTCTCATCCCGTGTAATAAGTGTCGTTCTTATATCATATCTAACAAACAGCATGGAGCTGATTCTTTCTGAAAAGCATACACTTCCTCAAATAATCGAGAAATTCTTAGCCTTTTACGGAACTGATAGATCCATTGATGTGCTAACAGAAGCCCACCATTTCTCCCTAACGTCAGCCACATGGATAGAGTCTAAGGTCTCCCATCTTACATATTTAAGATTCAATTTAATTCTATCCTCCTATCTTCGTCCTGAACATCCATGAAGCCTCTCTCCTTCAGGTTTCCCCACCACAAACCGCTAAACATTTCTCTTCTACCTCACACGTGTCACGTGACACGTGCCACGCCATTTGTTGAGGAACTGAGATAAAATTACATTTTTTGTAAAGAAAATACAGAACTACTCTATGTCAAAAGTTGTGTTTATAGTAACAACTGTGAAATAGCTGGGTAAGGCAGTAAAATCACGCCACGTAAGATGGACTGGTCTTGCTGCTGGGTGGTACATACTTTGTGTGGGAAAATCTTGTAAAACGTTCACGTGTAATAAAGAGGAAACTGCGAAGGTGATAACATTATCGGCTTTGGGTATGGGTACCAGAGTTTGCGACGATGGGATGCCAACAGAATAGGCTGCTAGTTTTTATTTGCAATGGTGGCAATTATTATTAACGTTGTTTAGATTCCAGATTCTAGCTACAATGATTTGTGATATGGATTTTTGAATAATCTGTTACTTACTACCTTACATGCGGAAACGTAGCCTTCTTATTCATTCAATACAGCAAGTACTGCCAACTTCAGACATAAAAACGTAAAATCATTGCGAAAAACTCAGCTTAAGTAGCAGCAGTTTGTTCTGGCCTACATATGTTGTCAGCCCAGTCAGTGTGTTTCTTTTTCTTAGTGCTACTGACACGCTTTTAACTGAATTAAACGCGAATTAAAGGAAGTGCAGGGTCTTCAACTTAAAAGTGGACCTATTTTAACATACGTAATTTAATATACCCGTTTGTGCACTTAATTTCCGCAAAGATTTGTGGGGAGATCTTGTAATAGCCTTTTGAATACCTTGCAGTATCCCTGGTGTTAACACTGACTTCTGCCGATTAGGATACTTGTCCAAAACTGAACCTGTTTTACGGAATTTTTTTTTATCATTTTCGGAATAGCACTTTTCACTGGCGCTTTCTTTCCAAACTTTTCAAAAACCTTTGTCTACAGTGGACGTGAGACATCGTTTTTAAATAAATTTCCAAAATAAATACACGTTCTTCCACTGTTAACCGCATTATGAAAGCGTACAAAATGGCGTTGTTCAAACACCAGCACTCACTGTCGACTGATTCAACCGGTACAGATGGCCAAGACCGGTTCTCCCCTCTCCTGCAACAGTCTTGCCAACTCCTGCGCATGTAGTAGTATAATGTCATACCAGTAGAACCATTATAAATATCATCTGACGTGATATATTCACGGCTTAGTCAACGGTCCACTTTTAAGTTGAACACCCTGTAGCTAAGAGGTATTTTCACTTCTGCGTACGACACTTAAAATCTTACAGTCAAAAGAAATTTCAATTTATCACTATTTGCATACAGCATGGAAAGAGGTGAAACATTTGCTGTGCATGATTAAACGCGCGATCAAGAAGTATGGGGAAGTTCGGGTACAGCTCCATTCATTCCTATCAATGGTACTAAATGAAGGTCAGTATCACACCCTGCCTGCTTTTTCCGGGGAATGAGTCCCCAAATTCAATAAATATATGGCCGGGTGCCTGTAAAACGGTCTGAACACGGCCGAAATATTCTCTTCTTCTGGTAATGTAACTCAGAATTCCCGGAAATCAATACCGCGGCCTGGACACGATAGTGACTGAGCTACCTACAGGCCTTATAATATGAGAAATGCATAAAGATAGAGGTTTTCAAAATAAAACAAGCGAAATAACGAATGAATGAAAAGCAAATAAGACCTCCCAGCTACATCTTCATGCTATGGTACGTGTGCTGTAAACATAAAAAAAATACAAAAACAAAATGCTTTTTTCTTGTGCCGGAAAAAATTTATAAGACTTCCATGTAAGCCAGGGGCTAACTAAGATGTTTTATAATATAAAAACTAAACCTCTCTCTTATACGTCTTAGTTATAGGACAGACGTCAAATGATACACAGTGTGAGACCCACCCTTCTAACAAATGATTTGCTTTGCTTTTGAGAGCACACAGCGATGAAGTCACGCCATTGCCCTGTTAGTGCATTTTAACACACGAAACGTGAGAATACAATTGCTAGACACTTTTATAGCCTTCCACAAGACACGTAACGAATGTGCACTGATAGAATGATGTAGATGTAGGCGTAATGTAGCAGTATATTCCCAAATAATCGTCAAAAAATTGGCCGAATAGTGGGGTGGTTAATTGAAAAGCTGGATAATTTTCGAGAAAAAATGAATGAGTAAATATAACAAAATTGCAGCAGTTAGTAAAAAAAGCATCACTGGAACGTTATTATCATAAAAATGATTTGTCAACCAATAATGTGAAATCCGTAGGTATGATACACTAGTAATTTTTAAACTCTGTAATTGTAATTAAAATTAAGTCAATAAATCAAATACTTCCAAATGATTGTTTTGTTTGTAATCAGGGCAGCCTTCCGGTTGCTTTTGCCCACTTTATTGAAAACGTGCTAGGAGTACTGCTTTGTATTCCTGTCTCGATCCTTATCATACAGGCTCAGTTTCCTATTTTTCGGTCGTTCCTCAAGTGAAGTTATGGGACAGTAGGTCTACATTAAAATAGGTCATGACTAATTTGTACCGTATCTTTTAAAATACATAATTCGCACTCATTCTCCTATTCTAAGGTGTACGTATAACCCAATTTGTTCGCGAACGGTCTTTTAATGCCTTAAGGAAAAATACCATCATCATCATCCGTCATGAGTTAGGCCTCGATAGACCTGATTCGGCTTCGTCTAATTGTCTCTTCGGAGGTCTTCCAAGTCGTCTTGGTCTTTTGGTCTATTATTCAGCATCTTTGACTAAAACTATGCATTTTATTATGTTAACACACATGAAAAAATTTGTACCACGAATGCGAATGTCATTTTTGGAGGTGAAACTTCAAATAAAGTTTAAATAACTATTATAAATTAGCCTAAACTGACCTAAGATAAATAACAGTTTAAGACCGTTTAGAGGTGTGAAATACATAGTTTCTACATCCTGTGAATATCCAGTACGTTTTCGTTTTAGTAATACGAGAGGTCTGAGTTTATTTGTTGTGGCTCTTGCCCACACAACGAGGTAGACGCACAACAAATGAGGGAGCTCAGAACGTTTTAACCTCTAAACCACAAAGTAGAATTCCTTAACCGTTCTCCATTGTAATAGCAAAATGGCCCCATCTACGAGGCAATTTTTCTCTCAGAGACTCTAGCACCGAGAGACATATAAACCCCTATCGCTCAAAGTAATGACCTTAGAAATGTCTGAAACATCAATTTGCGAAGAACGCATCAGCACAAGACGTGACATTATGACATTCACAAAAAGACGCGTGCATTTACGTAGGAACTGACAATTCTTTGATAAAATCAGGCGAGCTGATATAAACCAAGCTACTTCTAACGCTACATACTCACCTACCACTAAACTAACTACTGAATAATTAATTAACGAATCGTCTAACTACCTAACTAATATAATCTAACTTTGTGGTGCAGGGTCTTCTTTGAAAGTTGTGTTATTTTTAAGCTACTGAGGCAGTATCCTCCGTCTGAGGAACCTGTGTTCATGAAGTCTTGGACTCTGTTATGAGACAGTTCAGTTCGGTCGGCAAATTTATATTTTATTTTAATCCTATAGCGCGCTGTCAGCCGCAGTATACCACCTACGTACAAGCCACCACGTCTTTTCAGGATTATAATGTTATCGTCTACTTACACAACTCTATTTTAATCACCTTCTTACAGGAATTATTATACTTAACCTCCTGAGATGCATACATCATAATTACCTCATTTCGCTACTACATACACAACTCTATTTTAATCACCTTCTTACAGGAATTATTATACTTAACCTCCTGAGATGCATACATCATAATTACCTCATTTCGCTACTACATAAATTATCACCTCTTTACAAGAATTCATCATAACCACCAGGTTAACATGAAAGCCCTAAGCTTCAGTTTGTCTTCGTCACCATTTTGTGTATTCCCTCTCCTAGAAATAATGATATGTTTTTTTTTGTGTGAATACGGTACCAAGCAATGACGGACTGTACATTACACTCCCCAAATGTTGAAGGATGCTGGTGGTTCAATGCATACCGTATTGAAAGGTCGCATGCAGAATCCACTTTCTTGGGGATAACGGATTGCTGGACTTTGTGTTGGACAAAGTCAGACACCCAGCATTTCTAAGTGTAAAATAGCATCGTCTGAATCCCCTTGAACCGAAGTGCACTTTCTATTTTACAAAGAAATGATACATTTCACATTCACCTATTATTGTACCAGGGGCAATATCCCGTACGTACATGCCGTCAAATATACGTACTAACAACAATGGAAATATATTTGTTTTATACAGACACCGGTAAGTGTAAACCACAAAGTAAAATGTACAGAGTCTTGTGTTTCAGTGTCAATATATTTTAATTGTTTTATGAATAAAACAGCAAAGCACATACTACAATAATTATTCACACCTCTTCTTATTAATTACCTAACCTCTTGCTGTATAAATACGATCGTGATCAGGGAGATAACAATTATGCCACTTACGATATGACTTCAGTTTTTCTGTTCCTTATGTTAAAAGACATCAGCAACGATCAGTGACAATGAAATAAGTGTTTTGATTTTTGTGGCCTATTTATAATTCATATTTTTATTGAAGATTTTACAAGATAGTTATAAAAGTTACTCCTCGATTAAAAGTTTTGTTTTTAGTTTAAACGTTTTAAAATATTCATACTTAATAATCTATAAATAATATACTTGTACAAGTAGCCATGTTATTATTGATGTCTTAACTTATAGATACTGTTTTAAATACACTTATAGACTAATATTTGAATGCGAGTTGTAACTTTAAGTTTCTGTGTTGTGGTGATAATTTTGGAGATATGTAGCCTTCTGTGTGTCAGTATTATGTGTATTTATCTCATGATAGTAAGTTTCATTACTTCAATTATTTTATGGGTGATGTTGTAAAAAGGGTACGTCTTACAGCAGTCGTAAATAGCGACACTCAAAACGTGACGAACTGTACAACCGTATTGCTGTTGGGGTGTTAACTAACAATACTGGAACATGTTTAAACCGAATAAAAAAAAGTTAATGGAACAATATCTTATACACCTGTCTGCAAATAGTCTCCATTGTAAACTAGAAACAATAACAGAAAGATGACTAAATTAAAGTATTTAGTCTGATGTCGGATTGTCAATTACTAATATCCTTTACACATGCGACTTTCTATGTAGTTTCTCCCTTGTCTCCACGATGATGTTCGTACATGAACTGAAAACTGTTGGATAATTAGTAAATGTGGGCAAAAATGCTTATTCAAATGTGTACTGCTTCACGAAAATTATGTAATGAAAAATACATTGCGAACAATAAATTATTAAGGTATGTGAGTTACTTTAGTACCAGTACCTTGTAATCACCTTCTCTAAGAGCATGCTCTTTATGCCGAATGATATAAACATATAAACCACTTGAATATATCTAACAACTTACCATAAAATACACTACTGCAAAGGGGGTTCTTTCTTTAGATACGAGTATTTTCGACATGTAAGTATTTGTAATCGCACAGCTGTGAAGTATTGATACGCCTAACTATAGAATGGATTAGGACCAAATCATACTGTAATAATTTATTACATCATGTATTGGTTATATTGAAATCGTGGATGTAACTGTATTATCGCGAATTACTGAAAATGTAAAAGTAAATTATTCGAACAAAATTTTAGGCAAATTAATTCCTTATTAGTTGAATAAAGAGAGACCAACTTGATGTCACTTGCTTTTTTATTTCATTATTTAATGCTCAACATATTTCGGATGTTAATGCATCCATCCTCAGGAGCTTGCGTCTTATTTGTTGAGTTATTTCATGGGTTGTATTGCAGGCTTCAGCCTGCATCCGGATACCACACCACCCCAGCCAAACCACAAAGTAACTCCAACACGCATCGAACCAGAGCAATACAACCCATGAAATAACTCAACAAATAAGTCGCAAGCTCCTGAGGATGGATGTATTAACATCCGAAACATGTTGAACATTAAATAATGAAATAAAAAA
>Ga0136643_10004598_pt1 | contig 19126 bp, 12 predicted proteins | sample TergutLab28metaG_FD_96883 | JGI IMG/M metagenome (GOLD analysis project Ga0136643, IMG submission 96883) | Labiotermes labralis P1 segment gut microbial communities from Petit-Saut dam, French Guiana - Lab288 P1 (version 3) (version 3) | ecosystem: Host-associated > Arthropoda: Insects >...
AAGGTTCATTACCGCACTCACAAGCGTCCGCCACCTATCCCTATCCTGGGCCAACCCAATCCAGTCCACATACCCACATCCCACCTCCTGGAGATCCATCCTAATATTATCCACCCATCTACAAGAATTACTATGCGTCACGAAATTAGATATTCAGTCAGTCAGTCAGCCAGCCAGCCAGCCAGCCAGTCAGGCAGGCAGTCAGTCAGTCACAGGTTATTTGAATCAAATGACAGAATGGTTATGTTCAAGGAATTTGAACTGTTTGAGGGGGAAATGAACCTCGTCCGAAATCAATCTGAAGGACTCGTAAAGACAACGAAGAATCACATTCGTAAAGTCGATACTCTGGCCCAGAATCGTACGAGACACCTCCCCCTCCCCACCCCGATACAATTTGAACCAATTTTCTTGGTACAAATAATTGTACATTGCTCTCCCACTGGTACATTCATTATAAGGGTCCACAACCCTACAGTAGGCACATCCAGTTCTAACGTGGGCACAGTCTAACAGCCCTAAATTAAAACAAAACAGTGTCCCAAGGGGTCGTCACAGAGAACCGAACTGAAACAATTACTTGCACAATTCATGCAGCGTTCATCGATATATCGAAACGATATCTTGCAGCCGACCTGTCCATTCTCCATGTACGATGATCAAAGTCCGGTGGAATAAGACTACAGACATACAAACTACGTAGCCCCTCTTCCTCAGTAATAAATCTCGCGGTCATATCTTGTACATGAGATATGACGCCATTTAACTAGCTGGATTATAATCGAGGTTTCAAGGAGGTTTGCTGCCTCCAACTTCAGGGACAATATAGTCCAAAAGTAACTCTTTTTCATCTACTTCAACACAGACGAGTCAACCAGCAAACCCAACCGAAAAGTAGGCAACTGCCAATTGACCAAACGTCATGTACCACAAGACTGAATCTTCTTCAAAACCGCAAATTCACTTTCGTCTTTAAAAAAGGTAAGAGTAAAGTAACCCCATTAACAGGCCCGGTGTGACCCAGAGGGTCGGTAGAGGTATAGCTCTACTCTTCCATGACCACGGCACTAGAAGGGGGTGAGTGGTCAGCAGCACGCCCCGGCCGCACTTTACCCCCGGGAAAGACCCGGTATCTATTTTACAGGAGCCTGGCTGGGCCACAGGGCCGATCTGGACGGGCAGAAAATCTCGTCCCCACCGGGATTCGATCCCGGACCGTCCAGCCCGTAGTCAGTTGCTACACTGACTGAGCTACTCGACCCACACTTTCGTCTTTAAAGTCCACTGAAATAAAGAAGAAACGAAAGAGACGGAGAGGGAATTATAAAGTTAAGTAACGACAAGAAGAGCGGATGAGACAAAAATCTCTGAAAATAAAGAGACGATAGCGTTACATGGTATAGCAGTTAACTACATTGTGTGTCAAAGGGCACTGACAGAAGTCTAGAAAAAGAAAAAAAGAACGTGCGTATACTTCAAGCATCATTAGGACAATTAAATGAACATTACTTCATACAGTACAATTTCTCCATTACAGCAGTGAAATGTTGGACTCTTAACAGAGAAAAAGTACTTGTTTTGGAGAAAACGGTAGAACACATAAAATAATGACACCATGATATATGAGAATTAAACAAGAAACTTAAAGCGGAAAGTAAAACGAAAGTTTGAAACGTGTGGCAAGAATATAACAGAACTTCCATTACAAACATCACGAAATAAAACGCGGGGAAAACCCTAAGAGAAGATGGAAACATCAATTCATATAATCAGGAACTGAAACAGGCCAACAGACCGGAGGTCTGCGAAGATAACGAATATAACGTAAGAACTGAAGACAGAAGAGGGAATAGAGAAGGAAGAAATACTGAAATAAAGAAACGAAGAACAGAAAATACAGGCGGGAAGGAGGAAACAAAGAGAGCAGGAAACGAACAGTAAGGATAATTGAGGACGAAAGAAGAAACGAGACAGAAGAACGAACGATGTAGACAGAAAAAGGGACATATACGGAATTGAGAAAAGTGAGACGAGGGGACAAAAGATAAGACACACAAACGCAAGCACACACACAGGCAAAATGGAAATATATCAACAAAATGATTTGATGAATATGTTGCAGCCTGACACCACCCACCGCCTTCGCCTCCGTCCATCATCGTGTTATAAGTTTTGAACCGACTTTATAAATGAATGGCCGAATATGATCATGAACTTAATTTGATTTTGATGATACACTGAGCAGAATATCTACTTTGCATGAAAGTCGTGAAGACTTGGTAATATTTCATCTTTAAAAATCTCCCGTCGCGCATAAAAAAAGGAGTAGGGAGCGTGCTGAAGGCAGCAGAAACAATTATTACTGTGTGAAAAAGTCTCGTCTTAGCTTTCACACACACGCTGTGGAAACATACATCAAAACAACAGCAACCCCTGTCAATGGTAAATGCAATACGTCATACAGAGTGCCCCAACTACCCGTTTACTAACTTAGGCACTGGATGCCCTGAAAACCCTTAGAGACCGGTTCGATACTCTAAAAATTACTTCTGAAAGCAGAAAAACTCAGACACCGTAACAGGAACATCAGCAGCGAATGTTACTGTCACATGTAGGGGGAACAGACTCTATACAAATGCAAAATACTACATTATACTCTCATTCAATTGTTGTTTTCCAAGTGACTCACAACACTTCACTGAATAAACGTCATGTTAAAATAGATCTAACATATAAAACTCTCCATGGCAGAGGGTCTTTACAGGCAAAATTATGCCACCACCACCACCACCGCCGGTTAATATCACTATTACAAGTATGTTAGTTATCAGTCCACATAATAACCAGTTCCAAAATGTGAAAATGGAGTTTGGCGAATTAAAACCAATTTGGAACTTAAAAATGTATATTAGTATTATATCGGATACCAAAATCAGAAGAATGGGATGGCTGGGCAAAGAATGGAGGACTTCGGATTACTCCTACAAAAAAAATATTTCGAATGTAAAGCTCGAAAGAGAGCGAAAAATTGGTAGACCTAATTTAAGTCCATTCGATGAAGTCCAAAGTGATATAAGAACATTAGGAATTGTGAGATGGATATACAAACCTCAAGATGGGCAAGAATGGAGGCTAAGGTCAAACCTCCAAGGACCGTAAAGCCATACAGGAAAAATAACCCTAACTGGTTAGCTCACTTCCGTCGTTTACCAAGGGACCGAAAACAATTCTGTTACAGGCGTCATTACGACGACGCCGCCGCTTATTTCTTTCGTATTACATTCTATTGACAACAGAAGGCCAGTATGCTTATTTCGACTGCTTTTCGGGGCACGAATTTCAGTTCTTCGGTGATTCATATGAGTGGTTACAGTGCACAGCAATATTCAACTTTTAACGCAGCCCAACAATACAAATCACAACAAAAATTCTCGTCTTGTACCTACGCAGGAATCGAAACAAGATTAACCTGTTAGGTGATTCGTGGTGTCGCTGTACCGACTAGGCTATCTCGGCTCGCTACGCAATGAAGTATAGGAAGCGAAACGAGATCTATAACGTTCGGAACAACTTTCAATCCAAGACCCAAATATCGAATCGAAATTTTACCCAAATTGGGAAGTGTGAACGAATTTTAGTAAAACATCCAAATACAGCCCACAGGGTGCGTTCAGAAAATTTCGAAAGGCGACTATTAGCTTCGTCCTGCCTGTCCGCGTGGAACAATTCGACGCCCTCTAAACATATCTCATGAAATTAGGTATCTGAGGATTTTTCGAAAACGTGTCGAGGCAGTTTAACTGTGATCAAAATCTGACAAAAATAATGGGTACTTCGCAAGAAGACGTATGAACATTTACGATAATTATTTAATAGTATACCAACTGATGCACATACATAAAACTTTTTCACATTAAAACACTAAAATTGCTCCGACATGTTTCGATCCAAGTATCATCCTCAAGGAGCTACACTTTCCTTGCTAAAGTCACTTTTAAAACTAGTTACTGATTGCTTTCGTTATATAATCCTGGTTCTGTGGCAGCATGTCTTGTTGTGTAAGGGTATGTTGCTAAGAGTGCGGGTGTGCGTCCTGTGCTTTGCTGCAGCAATTTTAGTGTTTTAATGTGAAAAAGTTTTATGTATGTGCATCAGTCGGTATACTATTAAATAATTCGACGATATGCACGGTGCAGTAACAAGAATTTACGATAATATTTCGTTTAATTCTTCTCAGAACGAGAAATGTTTCAGACAAGAAACTGTACAGGAAATCAAAATGCGCTTTAACGTTCAAATAATTTTTTTTTCAGAAAGCCTTTTTTTAAGAGACAATGTGGAAAAATATGGTACCGCCAGACAGGTCACAAATGACATATACGACGCAGAAAAGATATTTTCATACCGGATAACAAAGGTAACAATATAGACACAGAATCACAATATATATTACTTACTGAATATCCATGGCAAAAATAGTTACGCGAACGCCCCTCAATGTTACGTTACACGTACATTGCCTTTCTTGTATCAAACTCGTTTCAGCCACTCTAATAGTGTCACACACGGACAAGCGGGCGGAAGGCCAAGCTCAAAGGAGTATTTTTACAACTTCTCGCGCTGAATACACCAAAATACCAGACTGCAAGAAAGTCAGCGTTATGAAATTAGGTTCAGAGCGAGCACGAGCGCTGAAATGGCGCCAAACTAATCATTTCTCACATTTAAAATGGGTTCTGACTCGCAGAAGCACCACTAAACTAACTGTATAATTATCCTTCGACCCCAACCAATTAAACCCAATGCGCTGCACTAACAATGGCCAGCCATTATTCGACAGGCAGTGGATGAAGGGATATTTTCCCAGGAAGAGAACATGCAAGTAATTCTTGCAGGAGTCAGGCAGAATGTCAGGAAGCTATGAAGAAACTGCTAACCACTCGAACTAAGATGATTACTGACGTTTGTGTCGCTGTAGGCGGAGACTGTGGGTGTGGCGGACGTTGCCGACGCGAAGAGTGGGAAAGGCGGACATTATAAGATACAACGTGGTGAGGTGTGCATGCCTTTTGAAAAGGAAGAGGATACTAAAGAATACAATAAACACCTGCAGACCTGCATAGCTGAAATGCACAAAAATGTTTACGGTGACCTTGCGTGGTTAAAACGCCACCACCCCTACAACCGTGAACAAAATATTTGTGTTGCCTGTCGATTTGTCTTCATTTTCTATTTGATTTGGAAACGGTACGCAACTTACGCGTGCGCCAGTTACTAAGTAAGTCATGGCTAGTGAAATTTCATTAGTTTCTACGAGAATTGGAAAACCGTCTTTGATTTTTAGTGGATATCAATACCGAAGTCATCGGAAAAATTAGAAGTTAAGTTGGGTGTCTGTTAAAGACAAAAGAGTTAAGCGCAAAGGGAAGCTGAAAACTACTCTGCAGTATGAAGTGGCTAGTAAAACGGCCCACAGTTTCATTTGCAAACTTAGTCGGAATGGATGACAAAGTAAAAGTGGATAGCTGCATTAAAAGGGCTAGGGAAAAGTGACTGTGCCTGTACATACATTTTGCAGGGAAGAACTGTCAGACACTGAAAGGTATGACGTGACAACTAAAATACCAAAATACGAGAACGTTAATACTAGACAGTGTTAAGAACAGTGAAAAGTTCTGGGTACTGAGTAAAATCTGGAAGACAGTTTGAAGAATTTTATGTCTGGCCAGTTACTCTAACTTTCTTCGAATCGATCACACTGACGATTCAGGAAAAACAATTCTTGTCTTCGCAGGGGAAGATTTTGAATATTTACTTAGAATCGGAAATTTCTCTTTTCTAGACGCCACATTTAAAAATTGTCCGAGGCAATTCGCTCAGTTGTATAGGTTTATGGTGCCATAAGGACGACACATAGGTCCGGAGTATTCCTTCTACCTTCTACTTTTCACTGCAGGAGCATACCTGAGACCTACGTAACGTCCTTATAACACGATAAATTTTACTGCCGTTCATTCTAGAATTTGTACATGTTCTAAAATACATTACATATAGTTGAATGTGTGCTGCTGTGACATTACTCCTGTACTCTACTGCACCCACACGTCGGATTTCTTCATCAGAATTTCAAAAGTTACTGAAAATAGAAAGTGCATTTCATTGCATACTCCAATCACATCTTGATTGCATCCGGTAGCGCACTCGGAACAGTGTATACTGCCACCTATATACGAGGGGGGACCCCCAAATTTCCCGGAATTGTTAAAAAAAATTATTTAACATAGTCGTACAAATTTGAAACGTTAGTCACCCTCAAAACACTCCCTTTGTGACTGTATGCAGCGATCCCAGCGCCGCGCACTCTGCTGGAAACTCTGTCTAAAATCTTCAACGGAAATTCTGTCAAGGGCCGCCAGCGTCCGATCTCGCTCTTTGCGACTTTTTTTAAGGGATGAATCAGGATTCGAAAGGGAGGCGTTCTGCTGACGTTGCGGAGATTCAACGAAAATCGCTGGCGGCCCTCGACAGCATTTCCTTTGAATATCTTAGACAGTGTTTCCAGCATGGGAGCGGCGCTGAGATCGCTATGTCCAGTCACCGATGGAGTGATCTGAAGGTGACTATAGTATCAAATTCGTACGACGATTTTAAATGATCTTTTTAATATTTCCGGGAATGTTTCGCATATTTTTAAATTTTAAATATATATTGCCAATTTATTAGCCTTGCAATTAATTTTTTTATTAATATTTACATAGCCATTCTACGGCTGACGGTACTGTACATTTTACATACATTTCAACGGTTTAATACATCTTTAATGTATTTCTACTGTGAAACGGGAGATCGCCGTCTTGTGCATTATTATTTTTTCCTGTATCAACGTCTATCAAAGGCCCGATGATGGCTCGAAATTCGAGACGAATCATTAAGCCGTGAATACCATTACCACCACCATCCGTCACGAGATAGGCTTTGATTGATCTATATCGGCCTCGTCTAATGGTCTCTTCAAAATCTTTCCAAGATGTCTTTCTCCATTCGGTTTACAATTCAGCATTATTTTTGGCATCCGGCCATTCATTCTTGTTACATGTCCCTGTAGCCAATTTGATTTGTATCTTCTTAGTGTCTTGTCAACTAGTTCTACTTTCAACTCTTCCATTATTTCTCCATTCCTTTTTTGGTCAAAAAGTTTGCATCCTGCTGTTCTGAAAAATTTCATCTCGACTGATGACAAACTTTATTGTGCTTAACCGTTTTCTTGCCATAGTTCGTCGTCAAGTTTTCCGTCCTGTTTTCTTTTCGCTGAGGTTTGAAAGTAATATGTAGTTCCCTAGGGCGGTTTGCTAGCCTTCCGCTATCCCGCTAGGTAGTTCAGTGATGGGGTTGTCACCTTTTAGCCTCTGGATGGGACAGTTATACCGCTGTGACTCGGTCCTCACAGACTCATTAGTTAAGGCAGGTTGTACGATGGGCAGGTGGGATGGGGTTTGGGTAGAAGAAGATACTGGATGCATTTTATTACCCCTTGCAACCCCCTGAATAAAGGATAGAAACTATTGAATAATAAAAAATCAACTGGATGCCACTTGTTATTTTATTGTACTTCTCATAGGCTCAACATGTTTCGGGCATTACTATGCCCATCATCAGGAGCCTGCAGCCCGGACACCACTCCAGCCTAACTGCACCTAACCTCCAACATACAGCAAACCAAGAACGATACGACCAATGTGGTAATCAACATTATAGTTGCGAGCTCCTGATGATGGGCATAGTAATGCCCGAAACATGTTGAGCCTATAAGAAATACAATACAATAACAAGTGGCATCTAGTTTTCTTTTATTCTTCAGTTATCACAATGATGCACGGTCCAATAAACATCAGACAGAAACTATTGTTGCGTGTGACTGATTTAATACTCGTACATATACTTGTGTTAACATCTACGGGGAAGTCTCAAGACTTACAGTCTGCAGGTATTGTATATGTAAATAATTATAAGGAATTAACATTAAAACGTGTTAATGACATATTGTGTGGCAAAGCCTTGCAGACCATAATTATTGTATATGAATACATGTCATAAAGACACTGACTAATCCCAACATTCTTTTCTTATTCAGGTAAAAGGTAAAAACGGATCACTTCTGCTGCCCGCCCCAACTACACTAGGTTACACTTTGCCTCGCCTTTGCACGCCTCAACCAAGTTCGCCTCGCCCCACGACAAGCTGGCGGGCTGTAACGTAAGCGGAACAATCTGTTGCTTGTAGAAGCCACCTAACACATTTTACGTATTTACTGCTTATTGCACGATTTTTTTTAACAGCTGACGTCCAAATTATCCTTGTGAATTCAAACAGTCTGGTGCAAATGAATTCTCAGGAATATCTCTTACCTTCGAAGATCAAACCCAGGCAATAGACAAGATGAGCTTATGGAAAACAAACATAAAACACTGTAAAGAAATGCGTCTTTCAAAGCTCGATATTAGAGATAATACAGCGGAAACTGTCGTCGAAATTAACTCGACATTGAGCAGATACGGGTTCATTTTTCATACTAAACATCGTCTAATGATAGACATTAATGAGGAAAAAGGCTGGACAAGGATAAAGAAAGCAATAGCCGTGTTCTAATTTCATGTACTACCCCGGTTTTGGCATGGAAAGTCTGAGAACATACCAGACATCACGACAATAACTCGATATTTAAATTGAAGGCCTCTCCGATACAAGCGGCAATGCTGCCCACCTGAGCCTGACGTTCTGTACATAATCACCGAGGCCTCAATGGACAGGGCTTGAAAATACAACAAATTTCTCTTGGGGCTAACAAGCATTTTTGTGGAGCCTCTTGGGAATTAATCGCTGGGAACATCGAAAGACAGATCACAGGATAATATTACGATCGATAATTATGTAAGTGGACTGTAAGAATAGATGCTGAATTGAAAGAGCATCGCGTCTAACGACAGGCTGTAGTATTCACTATCCTGAATCTTCCGGCCTATTGCCAGTAAGATGCTCGGCTTGTTATTTATGTCTACCTAAACAAGCAGATAACCAAACAGTTTTGTAATGCTGAAGTTAAATATCACTCGTACAAACGCCCGCCACTGATGTCCCACCCTCAGAAGTTACACGAACCTGCTATTCTCATTACCAATCGCCATTTTACATTCTTCAGGTTCTTAAAAGTGGGTCCCAACCTTCCACTCTACGAGTCCTCCTTTTTTTTTTTGGATTTAATACATACATTTACCCCCAAACGTTGTGCGAATTTTTTTGGACGTCAGGCGTCTAAAACATTGAACAAAAAGAAATTCTGAAGAAGTGTCCGAAAAATTTAAGGTGAAAGTAATTTGCAACATGAAGAGGGATAAAGTAACACGTTGTACAGTACGTAACTGTCAATTCATAACTCTCCGTAGCAAATCTAGACAGATTAAAAATTAAAGGACTTATTGATATATTCATGATAAGTGGTGGAATTCCACACACACACACACACGCACACACACACACATTTTCAGCAACTTGCAGAGTAGAGGCTCCGTCTTTCGGCTGAAGGTGACATGAATGTACACTATCGAAACGGGGCCGCATTCCGTTCCCAGAGCTATACATTTATTAGCAATGCGACTTCACAATTGGGGTTTCTTTTTTTATTTTGTGTGTCTTATTGTGTTTTCAAATGGATTAGAATTTATTTCACGTGATAAAACCGCTGTGTTTTGTAATAATGTACCAGGCTTACTTCCCTTAAGGTACTTCTCCTTTCGCCACATACAAACTTCATCTCATTCTATCTACTGGCCCCTCCATCACAATTCCTCTTCATTATATTCACGAACACATGCAAGCAGTGACCAAGCACGTTCACGTTATATTTTTGCATATTTCGAAAGGTACAGCAATCCCTGTACAGGCCCTTTGAGGGTTTAACGGGCTTAAGGTTATCAGATTTCAAGACAATCGGCAGATAAAAGTGGTAAGGTTTTCAGCCATACGAACCGGCCGCCTTTATCCAACAGGAAATATTCCTGGTACTCATTTCTGAGGGCCATAGTGCAGATAGATTATGTCAATGAAGAATTCCAATGACAACGTCGGGAATCGACCCCACAACCTTCCGGATTGTAGCGCAGTACCTCAACCAACTGCGCCACTGCGTACCCCATTTCTGTATATTTACCTATGTACGATTTTAAAACACAATTAAATACATACGTATATACATATAGGCGTGTTGTTTCGGATTGAATTTATTTCCCATTCTAACCCCTCATCCATCCACTCTCGCTGGTAAACACATTTGCGTATCCATGCATTTTGGCAGGACTGAGAGCTGTAAGGCTGAGGGTGATTTGTGCGACTACATTTTGCCATGATCTTCTTGCTTCTGGTCCGGACATTCCCAATGACTTTATTATCCAACGGAAGTGAAGGTGCTGTCGGATTATGATTGGAAGTTCATTCTGTGGAACCGAGGCAAGGGCGGGTACCCCAAAACGCAATGCCTCGATGTGCAATATTTCTCTATTTCCATCAACTATAGGATAAAACGGGGAGAATAAAATTGGAAGGAAAGGGCTGCTGTGGCGAAGCTCGATTTCAGCTGTACAAGATTATTTTATATATATATATACATATATATATATATATATACATATATATTCCCCACCTTCATCTCCACTATTCCCCATTTTCTATCCATCCCAACCTCGGGCTGTCTCTTTCTGTTGTACAATTGTCTCTCACTCTACACACCCTTCAAAACTACCCTCTCGACCCTTCAACAAACACCGCAAGTTTTCTACCAAACCCCACCCAATAACGCTTCTCTGCAGAACATTAACATCTGAACAAACAAAGATATCTCTAGGGGTAATTTTCAATCATAAAAACAGCCCTGTAAAAACTCTTACGCCGCACATACCCCCACCAAAAAATAATAACTCGCTCCCTGAAGCCTAAAAAACTTCCGCATATAAATGTCATTAAACTTTAATCTATGAATGGGCTTCGGATTTCCTTCCAAGCGGACAAAACACAATGAATGTGGATGTGTATTTATGAACATTGTTGTATTATGACCACGCGGATTCTTTCAGTAGTTTCAATTCAGTTCGTACTAAGCAAGCTCCAGTTTTAGCTCAGTGACTGATATTAAAAAAGGTATTACGTGGCTTTAGTCGCTTCAAGAGAATCATATTTACGCATTAAAATAATATTTTTGTACTCCAAATGGGGAAGTATAGACAATTTGGAATTCTATTTCAAATGGTAATCAGGCCGTGAGCTGTATCGCAGTTCCCGCACACTATGTCTGCAACTGTCTCCCTTTCTCCTCTCTTCACCCACATGTTGGAAATGACACGCACTGTCGCAGGTTGGAATCACAACCGCTGCCCGGATGTGGGGTTTTCAAACAGCAACTGTAACTCTACTTACTCCGGGAAGGAAACCGCTTGCCGTCCAAGATTTTACGAAATGGGAAAATCAATTGAAGACGATTGAAGCGGTGGAAAAAAAAAATATTTTCGCACACCACTAAAACAGCATTCCTAGGTAACTTACCACCTTTATGTTTAAATATGTGTATAAATAATTAATCGGAACTTGGCTGGTTAAGAAACACGCCTCGTCCAGTTTAATCCGTTTATCACTTTGCAGCATGCTTCCATACTTTCGGCCAAAAATCTAACGTATATCAAGTATCCATGTGTGTAAAATAAACGCTTGTTTCAAACATATTATGAAATGCCTCCTAGTGTGATTTCGTCTACATTCTTTTAAGACTTTCCTTTTTCAGTTCTTAAAACTTCTGTCTTATATCAAACAAGTAAAACAAAAATTAAGATTTGCAAATTTTAATTGAAACCAATTTTGTTTTCAGATATCACCTGAATTTAAAAACGTATTCCAGAAATCACACGACTCTCACTAATGGTATCTCTAGTCTACTTCTAAAATCAGATTTATATGCGCAATAGTCTCGCATAAATATCAAGCCAATATATTAAAACCGTTAACTATCGGCTTTTGAAACTCATGTTCACCTTCTTGTGCGTTTTCGCGCACAAATAACAGCACAGTACGCGTGAACAGTCTTTTTCTTGCACTACGATTACGCCGGTAAGCAGCCTTGTGTACCGTTAAAAGGCCGGAGAAGAGAAACGCAATGCACGTTTCTCGAATGCCGACTAGGCTGTTATCGAAATGCACAACCAAGGTCAACTAGAATGACTGTAACGTGCCGATAACGCAGCGACGCTAACTACATTAAAGTGGTGGGTAGTTTGCTTACGGGTTTTAGTGATTTGTATGCGTAATGCTCCCACAATTTATCATTGAACAAAACAGTTGGCACTAGCGCAATTCTGTCCAAGCGTTCCATATTCATCGCCCCATTTAGTTAGTATTATCCACAGAACGTCTCAATGTGACAAACATAAAATAATTTATTTTTTTTTCACATCTTCGGGTGGTTAATTTTTATGATCAATTAGCAGAATTTGCATATCTTTAAGAAATTCTGGTTATTGTAATAAAATGTTCATAATTTATATTTTAGCCTTGGTCGAAACAGCTGTTTTGGACTGTCGGGTACAGACACGCCGTACGGACGTACTGCCCACATCAAACTGGTGATATTCGGAGCGTTATCTTTAATATCGTGTTCACACAAGCACTTTCCCCATAACACAGGTTGTTCCCCTTTCTTCCTTACGCCTCAAAATCATACATTTTTATCACTGTCGAAAAGTCCCCCCCCCCCACCCCAGTCAATCTAATCTTTAACCCTTATCCTGCTAACGTGGAAAATATGATGAGCTCCTAATAACGCCAGCAAATGGCAGATGGGATTTAATTCGGCGTTTAAGAGGTTAATGACACTCAGAAAGTTGGAAATGTATTTTTCTCACTTCATACAACGCTAAAGCGGAACTGCGCACATTTACCGAAGTCACTCTGTACGTAAGAAGAACCAAAAAAGTGCACACTTTTTTTAAATTAATGATTTAATTCAATTATATTGTATAATATAAAAATAATAATATAATTGAATTAAATCATTAATGAAAAACGCGCATCTTGTTAGTTCTTCTTACATCAGTAAATCACGATGCACGGTTCCGAAAACATAGGCGAAGTCACTCTCAGTTTTCTCCCATTTGACCGGTATGGTCTTATGGTTTAAACAGTAGATGTGTATGGATGCACTCGCAAAGAACTCAACTAACCTAACTTTGATACAGTGTGTTACACGTTACAGCTAAGAAATAAATATATAGTGAGACCCACATATGTCAGCAAGTATCATATAGGGGAACTCAAAGCAGTGCTTTTTACTAAAAAACACTGAGACCTCCTTTCTCTCTTAAAACATAAATATTGATGCAATAAAATGCACAAAATTTCGCACGTGTTGAGAATGTCAAGGGTGTGCAAATTCCAGACGCCCTGGTGAATAAATTCTGTACGGTGGCATATGATATTTGTGGGTGCTCAGAATGGAACATGATTTATGCTACGAAGTTTTTCATTAAGTCCACCGTCTTTAAACAACATATATTGTTGGCTAATATTTAGTTAAACAAGCTACATGTTTCGGCCTTACTTGGCCATCATCAGGCATACAGGAGATTAGTATCAATTAAGGTACAAATAAACCAATGGGATCCCATAGGTATAGCGAACATTTGTACCTTAATTGATACTAACCTCCTGTATGCCTGATGATGGTCAAGTAGGGCCGAAACATGTAGCTTGTTTAACTAAACATTAGCCAACAATATATGTTGTGTAAAGACGGTGGACTTAATGAAAAACTTGGTATACATACACAACGGGATGGAAACAATTCAATCTATGATTCATGTTACCCTTCGGGCAACCTGAGGTTTTAAGGTGGCTCCTAAGTTTTTTTTTAAAAAAAAACTACGCATCCAGGCGTACGTGCTATAATAGTAACCATAAAAAAAATCACAATAATGATATTCCAAAAATTTTTAATGCATGTCGTGTGTTATGAGACGAAAAGTGACTAATTTATGTTAATGGAGTAAACGTTTGTTACATTTAAACATGAATAATTTTTCAATGTATTTTTCATTATAAATTCAACGATTTTGATCCGGATTCTTTTCTGTTTCGTTGGTAATTAATCCTGCGTAACGTATGTAAATACAGGGGGAACTAATTAATTGACCGGACCTACCTGCACTATTTCTAGTAGACCCATTTCATTATTATTCACAAATTTAAGGCCACGTGTATTTTCCACGAGAATTTATCCAAGTAGACTGTGTCACTTAGAATATCCTTGAAAAAAGTTTCCAATGTACTAGCTTGTTGTCGGCATGCACATGCGTCCCCTACAATATTCCGAGCGAAATGCAATATGCATACAAATATTAAAATTAAGATTCAATTATTTGGAGTTACATATATTGCAATTAATTTTAAGAATGTGCTGTGGAAGTGAAGCCTTAAACACCACGCCATGATGACGTACGGGTAGACACTGTGGAAAGTTTACTGTTAATTTTAAAGATATCGATGTGGTGGCGTTTAGAACTTTCGCGTAGCGAGAAACTTGAGTAAGCGTGTTTTTATACAAGCGGCTGGAAATTGATGCGAAAAAAAGGACGTATTAAAGTGAGGAAGATGGACAAACAATACTTTGGTGCACTTCAAGATACTACTATCTTCAGTGACTGCAGAAGGCAAGAGAAATATCAAGGTAGCTGAGGACTCAAACAAAATTAGAATTACAAACCTACACTAATAGAAATCAGAAGTAAAAAAATATATAAAGCAGTCCCGTTACAGACCGGGACAGGCCCAGGGGGTTCCAGGAAGTTTACGCTCCGAGATTTCGTGACAACGGCACAGGATGGTGGTAGGTTGTTAGCCTTACGCACCCCCAGAAGATACTCGTGGTACTCATTATTTCTGTTAGAGGCTGAGGCATAGTGCGATCGGAGGGATTTTATGTCAATGAAGAATCCACTGACACCAGCTGGGATCGAACCAGCGACCTTCCGATTTGTAGCACGGCACCTTAACCACTGTGCTACCGCCGTCCCCCGGAAATCAGAAGTAGCACCGCTTAATCTAGTCAACCCGACATTGTGTGGGGTCCAAAAACAGGAAAAAAAGAACAAATTGTAGGAATAAAGTAAGATCTATGAAGGAAAGTAAAAGAGTTAAAAAAAATGCAAAGCAAAACGCTGTAAGCATTTCGAACATTAAGGAAACATACATAGGCCTATCTACACACATACCCATCTGACACAAAAGTGCATGGAGGTGCTTTACCCTAGCAATAACAGTTCAAACTGTGAAACACTCGGACCTAGCGGGATTATGTCCTGAAATTTCCACCACGATATTGCGGTAAGTTCACTCACTTCCATCCCGAGGCGTCTAGATGTCCTCATGAACGCGTATGAGGGGTGTGGTGGTGGGGGGCTCTAATCTTAGAAAATTGCTAGATCTCAGTTTATAGTTGTAATCAGCTTACATGGCTCGCAATGGGGACAGAGCCTGTGGGTTTCAGATCAAATATCTCTCCTTCGGTTCTCATATTTCCTGCCAGATACTGAAGGTTGTGTGCAGAACACTGTAAATATGTACATAAGCACGTGCGTTGACGGCTGCGGTTTCTACTTCAAGCAACGAGTGAAATGTTTAACTTCTAGCTGATGGGTAACTAAAACCGTTCCGAGTCGCTTCTTAAGGGACGCGCCCACTTCTTTAGGTCCCTGAATTGGCCTTAAAAAGTTTTTTTGAATATTTCGTTTACGCTGAATTTTAAGGGTACAGAAATTCACTATCAGTTAATGCTGAATTTTAGTTCGTAAACGCTTTGGAAAGCGGTCGCAAAGGGCCAAAGAGGTCATGGTACAAGACAGCTTGCGAAGAACCCTGAGACAATCGGCAGATTTCTGAAAATAACCATATAATTATAACGATAGTTTTTACGGTTTATAGGTTCTAAATCATAAATTAAGGCCCTTTGTGATTAACCGTTCTTGAAAATCGTCCATGAAAAAAGGTGAAAACGTTAACCCTTAAACCCCTAACGTGGAAAATATGGTGAACTAATAATGCCAGCAGATGGCAGATGGGATTTAACTCGGCGTTTAAAGGGTCAAATTAATTAATGAATTAAATGTTAAGTAACATCACATCAAGAAGAATGTAAAACTTCGCCGCTCTGCCTCCGGGGAACGACATACCGGAATCTGCAAGGCAGGAAGTTTGGTGGGGTGCTAAAGATGTTCGTCGCCGGTGTGAATGCAGCCTTGCAATGTCAAGAATTCCCGGTACGCAGAACCATTTCAGTCACGTGTCGCAACGTTATCGCAGCCCCTTCAGTCAGAAGCAAAAATTCTGCCACGTGTTAACTCTTTCCGAATATTTCATGACTTCCAGGTAGTCCCCGATGTAGCAGTTGGCAGGAGTGGGATCGGGAGATCGCGGTGGCCATAAAACTGGCCCGTCTCTGCCTATACAATGAATCAGGTAGAGGAAGTCTACAAACTGCATTACATCACACATAAAATACGCAAGATCTCCCTCACGTATACATCACGTACTTTGTGAGGTCTCTTGTGGTGCAATGTACATTATCTAGTAGTAATGATAACGCTTCAGTTTCCACATCCAGCTAAAGGACTTGCTCCTGTGTGTTTATAAGAAATTTTGACTTCATTACCGGAGCAGAACACGACACTTATATTTATTGCATATAATTATGGATCACTCTCTATATTATAATACTACGAAGAATGGCAAATACATAGATAATTGCTGTGGGTTCCTAATGCCGACGTAACAGGCATCAACCAAAAGTATGAATTTTCTCCACACGCTACACACTGTTTACGGCAGTTGTGGCTAATAATACGAACAGCATATATTGCTGTAGTTTTTCTAGATATTTTTCGGTTCCTTAATATCAACCATCGTAATTCACTTCCAAGAACAGAGTAGGCCTACAGTTTAATTTCTTTAACGGAATGTTATTAATTTAAACCTTTAATTACGGCATACACACATAATACATACACCCACAAATACATACATACATACATACATACATACATACATACATACACCTACACCTACACACAAACATGCATACATTGTAGCCGAACTTTGGTCTGCCGGACCACCGCTGTGAGCAAGCATTCGTGTCCTTCAAACCCCCCCCCCCCCCCGCGCTTTTACCCGTGTCACACCAGTCGTGACAGCTTCAAAACTAATTGCGAGGATGCGATTTTTGGAAATTCGTTTTGGCATTCGTTTTGAGAAATTTAAAGTTTTATTTCGGTTAAGATACTTGCGATTTTCGGTTATGTTCTGAGCGTGTCTTTCCCACGGAAATTTAAGCTTAACTTCTGAGAATTTTAAATTGGTCAGCCAACGAAAAGTAAAACCCTTTCGTTGTCCGACCGATCACTAGAAGGAAAGGAGTTGGAGGTGTCGCCCTGGAGAGTTAAGGGGGTAGAAGTGCAGAATGGACTCTAATTTCAGTAGAAAGAGAGCTAGTGGCGAGACTGGAAGAAAGCAGCGACCAAAGTGTACCGGATTGTAAAACAAAATAAAGTGGAATCTATAAATGAACGGTATTATGAGGCACCTGTGAAGTTTCTCGTACTCTGAGGGCCGCACCGGGCTTCTGATTACCCTGATCCATCCACAAGGGTTGGAGAGGGAAGTTAGGTACTTCCTGCTTTTGTGGGGTAGAAGGACCTGAATCGGAAGGCAACATACATACATACATACATACATACATACACACACACACACATATATATATATATACACATACATACATACGTACAGTACATAGATACATACACACACATATAAACATACATTCATATACACATATACATACATACATACATACATACATACAGACACACATACATACATAAATTCACACATACATACATACATGCATACATAATACACACACACACACACACATACATACATACATACATACACACACACACACATTCATACACACATACACAAATAACACACACACATACATACATACACACACACACACATTCATACACACATACACAAATAATACACAAATAACACACACACATACATACATACACACAGACAAACATACATAAATTCACACATACATACATACACACATAATATGCACACATACATACATGCATGCATACATACACACACATACATACATACATACATACATACATACACACACATTCATATATACATACATACATACACAATTCACACATACATACATACATGCATACATACATACACATACACACACATACCTACAAGCAATGTTTGCTGTTGACAAAGCAAGAACAATACGCGGATGAAGGCATGCCATTTCCCAATGCATCTCTCCACATACACAATACGTTATGTGGAGTTATTAGGCTTTTTCAACACAAGTCACCGTTTACCTTATCAATTTCAGTTCACCTTTATAAAGACACGAATTTGAAAACGAAGAGTGAGTGAATAGCGGATATTTGTTTCAGTTTCAACATTCATGTCATTCAGCCAAATGTGCACCAGTGTTACGGCATTGCAGTTCAGAAAGTTAAACGTGTTTGGCACACAAGAATTTGGACGAAAACTCTAATCTACGTGGCACTATGAAAGTACACACGACGGAATAATTTTTATACCCGGTCCGGACGTTGTGAGCTGAGAAATCTCAGTAACGTCTCTGCCGCATGCTTACCCCCGGCGACTTCTAATGCTTGTCACATTTATTACATTTCCATCAATTTTATATCATTTGTAGGGACCAAGCTGGATAAGGGTGGTAGAGAAGCAAGTTACTTAATATTATTGGTTTACATCCGAAAGACGATTTCAGGTCTTAAATCCGTTGTCCAATGTTTCGGAAATAAATATGTTTTCCTCTTCGCGCATCGAAAACCCGGAAGTTTTTCCCACTGGAAACAGCAGTTACTACGTAGAATTCTCGACTATCCTATCCCCCCCCCCCCCCCCCCCACAAAAAACACAAATTTTTTAATATGATCGGGTTTTTTGTAAGGTTATTACAAACAAAAAGATACAC
>Ga0136643_10004600_pt1 | contig 19123 bp, 10 predicted proteins | sample TergutLab28metaG_FD_96883 | JGI IMG/M metagenome (GOLD analysis project Ga0136643, IMG submission 96883) | Labiotermes labralis P1 segment gut microbial communities from Petit-Saut dam, French Guiana - Lab288 P1 (version 3) (version 3) | ecosystem: Host-associated > Arthropoda: Insects >...
AACCCTAAGGACAACTATGACATGAGTGCGAGTGTTTTTGTAGTTCAATTTAATGGCTTTATGTCACTCAGAAGTTAGTTTGATGTTAAGTACAGATATTAACATTACAGAAACCACATATTCTTGCCAGTTTTAATATGTATTTGGTAATCAATAAGTGTGTAACAGCTGTCAAAGTTTCAAACTTCTCAGGCCATTATCTCTGTAACCGTTCAACTTTGGACATAGGTGTTTTGGGTTATATCGGTATACTTTAACATAAGGAACACCCTCCCAAAGTCTGGCACATTCCTCCTGGGACACCCTGTATATATACAATATGTATATATATATATATATATATATATATATATTAGATATCTTTTGCATAGTTTAATGATGGGTATGTGGCTGGAACAGTGAGCAAACTGACAGACCTAATGACATTCACTGTACTGACAAAGGGCAATAGGAAAATCACATATCCACCACAGCTTGTGGTGAAGATAGGGAATGAAGTGACTGATGAAGACAATCATGATAGCAAGGATAGCAGCGTTAGAAAGGGAACTATGTAACCTTAATCTTGACTGAGTAAAATACATTTTTCTCGCATGTAACATATATGTAGGACAAAACAAGGAGAATCATTTAGGGAATTCTTGTCAGATATGTCAATTTGGGGCCTTTAGCCAGTGAATGGAAGGGGACAGAATTGGCATACTCAAAGCTAAATCTATAGGTGAGGCACAGGGGTACATCAAAGAGGTGGAAGAATGGAATGAAACAGATGTAACAAATAACAGGCCAAAAAATGTTCAACAGAACACTTTTCAAAACAGTTTCCACTGCATTGCTATTACACTCAGCTACAAGAGGCAAGGCAGGAAAATGGGGAATCTCCTTCCCAGACTTTTCACTACTAGGAAAAGTGGGTATCCTGTTTAGCAGAAAATGGTCATGGATGAGGCTGAATTCTAACTTTTATTCATGGAATGAGAAAGGAAGCAGAAAAACAACTGAGAGTTTCCTCTTGGAAGCACAGAGAATGCTGAAGCAATATACAGGGCTGTGAAAATGGAAAAGAAAGAGAAAAGGAAAATAATATTTGCATTCTAGGCAGAAACCATGAAATGTTGTACTTTTGGGTCATTTGGCCATCTGATGTGTGACCGTAGGTCCCCATTATGGAAGACTCCACATAAACACAACTGTGCTAATATAGTTGCGAGACCTCACTCTCCTAGCTGCAAGCCACCACAGTGATAACTGCAAATATGTCAATGCTAAGGCTATTATGACATGTTGAATATTTAACGAACAAGGGCATGTATTAAAGATTTGTAGAAAACTGCTGAAGGAAACCCAAAGTGGCAATCCAAGAAATTCAAACTAATTAGGCATGTGGGATGCCTGATGCGACACCTAGTCAAGTTGTAGATGAAGTTATAGCAGCCATATGTGGCAAATAATCAATGGATCATTTGCTATTTTACCAAGAAATGGCGAGAGATAAGGACACATTTCTTGTAGACATGGGTGCATCAAAAGGGCATTATGAAGACCAGAGAAGGCAAGGGGCAGTAAGTGAATCGCGTAGAATTTATGGTGAGGCACACAACAGGAACCAAGATCCAGGCCTTTGTGTATAGGATGATGGAGTTTGGAATATTCAGGTATGCTGTGTGTGGATGTTCTGCCTTCTTTACAAGCCAAAATAGATGTGGTAGGCAACTGTGTAATAGTTGGCCATGACCGCTTCCCTTTGTAACAGTGACATTGCTGTTGCACTGTTCATAAAGTGCACATACCCATCTAAAATTACCTGCACCTACTAGTTCCAAGTTCAAGGACTTTACAAGCCCATACCTGTCCGCTCAGGACACACAAGAAGGGAAACTACAGCTCAGAGAGGTTCTGAGGGAAGGTGGTGTAAAAGCTATTTTTGCATGTTGTATAACTACAGCTTTGGCAATTGTTAAGACCAGTTTGGTAACTGTAATCTGTGATAAAATCCTGAGATTTGAATTTATAAAAGCATTCATTCTAGAAACTGTGGATATATATATATATGAAAGTAACTTCTGGTAGGGCAATGTTACATGTAAACATGAGCCCTGAAATAGGACACTGGTATGCAGGGGGCACCCAGGAGCAGCGTGTTAGAAGTTGATAGAAAGTGATAGGAAATCAAGTAATGGAAGACACCCTTGAAGAGTGATATCAATCAGAGAAAATTCTGTAGATGTGTTGATGTCATGCAATGACGTCGCACGGCGGAACACGCCAGTTAATGGAAACAATTCTATACAGTTGAAGTTAAAAAAATTTAGTCTCTCTGGGGCAGGTGGTGAAACAAAGTGAATGTCCACATAAGTGTAATGTACTAGAAAGGTGACATATGAGTTGCAGTAATGTCAAGAAATCAGTATGCAGCCTTCATGATGCCCATAATGAACACAGTTGGAAAGAAAGGGACACTTCCTGCAGGCATAAGTATAGCAATGGTAGACATTCATTGGTATGTTAATGACACAGATGGAACAGAAAATGACTGCAGAGTTCAGGGATTAGGAATATATCTTAGCAGTTCCAGCAATGAAGGAACAGAATAGGAGGGTGCCAGAATGCTAGAAGATAAATTGCAGCATTTGAGCCCTAAGTTATCAAAACTTGTTTAAGGAAACAGAAGATGGCATTATTCCTTATTCCAGTTACAGATACTGTGGGTTTAAAATGGGCAGTGCCGCTTCTTTTAACAAACAACCATACCACATCGCATATACTCTGAGTGACAAGTTGCACAGGCATATAGAAGAGATGAAGGAAAGAAGCTTTAAATGGATGGGCAGCCCACATAATACCCATGACAAAAAATATTCTGATATATCACTTTTTTTACATATTTCAGGTGTCTTAAGACTGACTCAAAGTAACAGTTTATACCATACAACTTTTCCAGGAGAAATTGGATAGAGTAAATAGTAATGATCATTTTTCTTGGTAGACATGAAAGATGTGTACTATCACATTTCAGTCATACCAGAAGATAAACATAAGACTGACATCACTACACCACTGGGGGATTCTCGCGGTATGAAAGATTAGCTTTTGGCCATAGGAGCCCTGGCGATACTCTGTGAGGTCATGGGCCATGTTCTTCGAGGACTAGGAAATATGATGTCTTACACTTATGGATGATTTGTGTATATATAATAAAACCATACAAGAACATGCAGAATGATTACAGCAAGTATTTAATTGGCTAAGGTGAGTAAAATTTACTTTAAATTAGGCAATTGCCATTTTGCTGAGAGGGGGTTAGAATATTTGGACCACATATTAGAATTTGGATCATGTCTCTCACCCAACGAGAAACAGGTCATTAAAGATTGCCCATGAGCATGAACAATCTGAGACTTGAGATAGTTTCTTGAACTCAGTGGTTATGACAGGATACATTTCAAGATATGCTGACATTGTTCAGCCACCTTGCTAACCAAGAAGTATAAGAAGTTTGAGGGGTCATAGGCCCATGAAACAGTTTTTCAGAAACAGAAAGACACCTTCAGTTCTGACAGTGTACTGGCATAATGTAGCATGCTTGCAAAAGTTGCATAGAGGCTGCACGTGCATGCAAGAGACATTGGAGTCTCTACCATTTTAACACACGATTTAGGCAAAGTTGAAAGACCAATTAGCTTTGCAAATAGACATGAATGTGGCTGAAAAGAACTTATCCATGACAGAGAAAGAACTTGAGCAGTGATATTTGGAACTAAGCAATTTAGGTGCTGCATATGTGGACATAAGTTCACCTTAATCACCGACCACAAAGCTTTGGGCTGGCTACTAAAACTTAAAGAAATGAGTGCTAAATTATCTAGGTGGGCTCTTAGGCTATCTGATGTACAGTACCAAGTTGAACACCACCCCAGAACATAGCATGTATTACCTGATACTCTGTCCATACATTTAGCAATGATAAGAGGTGGATCTTTGGACGGCAGCATTGTACATTTAGAGCAGGAAAGAGTTAAATATTGTCCAGGGTTCAGAAGCTACAGGGTTTTATGGAAGACAAATATTGGTTGCTGTATTGCAAGGAACCAGAGGGATATCCTAAATTGATCATCCCAGAATCATTAGTAGTGTCTGTTATAAAAGATAATCATGATTGTAAGTGGTCATTGCATGCAGGCATGAAGGAGACTCACAAGTGGCTCATATCCAGACACTATTGGCCAATTTTACACCAGGATGTAGAGGCTTGCATTCATTGCTGTGACACATGTACACAATTCACATCTGTGCACATCACAGCAAACCAAATCAGATCATTTCCATTAATTGTATGGCTCCCTACTGAGTTTCAGGACAAGGCACTGAATACATCATGACAACAGTAGATCATTGTACTAAATGGGGGAAAGGTGTGTCTATTCCTGGGCAATCAACCTCTACAATTACAGGAGCCATAGTTACAAAAATCTTCTCATTGCATGGAGTTCCTCAAATGCCATTATTTGATCAAGGCCAAAACTTGACATCTGATTTTATCAAGGAAGTTTGCAGCATATTAAGAGTAGTCAAGCCATCTACTAGGCCTTATAATCTGAATGTAATGGACAAGTTGAAAATGTTTACATTACATACTCTTCCTTGTTCACTGGAAGGTAATGGACAAGACTTGGAACTGTATGTGGACTGTGTTCCATGGTTGTACAGCTTGCAACCTGATAGCATTACCAACTTGTAACCATATTATTTATTACATGGCAGAGAAATGGCAGGACCAACTGATAAATTACAAGAAGCATATGTCTGAAACAAATAAAAAGCATCAGATGTGCAGGAATCAGTGAAACAGTTAGCAAATATTAAAGGAAGCTTGAAAATTGGCATGGGATAGTGTTAAAAAGGGAAAGGTATCTGTGAAGAAGTATCATGGCCAGGGAGCAAAATTAGTTGAATCTAAAAAAGGACATTTAGTTTGCAGGAAAGAAATGGTGAACAAGGCTAAATTAAAGGAAAATGGAGATGACCATATAGAGTCCTGGAGAAAATTTCAGAACACATATACAAAAGAAGGCAGAATGGAAAACCAATCACGAAGGCCGTAGATTGCCTGAAGTTATGTGGAGCTATGAAAGAGGAAATAAGGAAATGGAAATGATTTGGGAAACAGCATCATTTAATGGACAAGGATGTAGGCGAGTGTTTCGCAAACTTTTTTCTTCATGGACCCATTTTGGCTTAGAAAAATAACCACGGATCTTCATCCTTGCGCATGTAAATATGGAGTGTGCAGATGATAGGTATCCAAAATTAAAAATTGATATCTCAAAATTGAGTTTAGATAGCAACAAATACATACCAGTAGCATAGGTAACAATACATTGAATGATTTTACCTTAATTAAGATCTTAAATTGGCTCATATAATTGTGAGTATAACAACAAATATATAGAAAAAAATCTGTCGATTAAAACTCAAGAGGCTTTTATTATTAGTATATGGGGGTTATTACGTTTCGGTCCAGCGTGACCATGTTCAGGTAATACATATATCAAATGTTACTAATAAGACACACAGGGTTATGGGTGTTTTATGTGTGTGTGTGTACATATAATCGGTTTATATTAAAGGGTAATTGGGATGTGTACAGATGCCATTTTTCCTTTGTAGATTTTTTAGTAAGTGGATGAGAGATTCCATGCAATTTCTTGAATTTTTTGTTGTAGTTGAGGTAATTGTTGATAGGTGAGGTGTGTATGGGAGGAGGCTTCTGTTTGTCTTTATCTGGGACTGAGTTAAGGATTCTATATTAGAAGCAATTTTTAGATAAAGGGTGTGGTACTCAGAAGAATTTCTGGTTTTGAAGGATGATTCTGGAAAATAAAGTAAAAATAAATATTAAAATGAAGGCAGGGTAATATCATGTGATGGTATTTAAGGGGAGGATTAATATTCAGAAATAGAAAAGTAGAAAGACATATTTTTAGGTGTACATTGGGGTTATGTGTGCTCTGTTGATATTATGTGCATTATAGTTTTTGAGCAAGGAACCGGAGTAGAATTGCAAGAATTTAATTATAAATAATGTGTAATTGTGATGGTTTCTCAAAAACTATAATACATATAAAACCAACAGTGCACACATAACCCCAACTTACACCTAAAAGTACATGTTTCTGTTTCTATATATTAATCTTTCCTTTATGTACCATCACATGATAATCATCCCACCTTCATTTTAATATTATTTTAATATTTATTTTTTACTTGATTTTCCAGAATCATCACTCAAACCAGCAGTTATTCTGAATACCACATGTTTTATCTAAAAACTCTTTCTAATATAGAATCCTCAACTCAGCTGCAGTAAAAGTCAAACCTTAGCCTGCTACCCCACACTTTTCACCTCCCAAAAATTACCTCATCTACAACAAAAAATCAACTGATTGCATGGAATAAAGAAGAAAAATATTCTCTCTTCCACTTATAAGAAAATCTGCAAAGGAAAAATGATGTCTATACACACCCCAATTACCCTCTACAATAAACCAATTATTTGTACAAATGAGATCTCATTTACATGCACATGTAAAACACCCATAACACAGTGTGTCTTAGTAATTTTTGATATATATGCTACCTGAACATGGACCTGTTCTACCGAAACATGTTGTAATAACCCCCATATACTAATAACAAAAACCTCCAAGTTGTGATTGACGGATTTTTAATATATATATATTTATTTATTTCATAATTAAAATGATTGTTGCTCGCTTTGTGGGTACAAGGGGTTTTTTAATTAGATATTTTAACAGTCATGCCAAATAAACATATCGCCAATTAATGAAATTCCATGATTATTTTTAACAAAACATGATTCCTTTAACTAAAAATTAAGTAAATCTCAAAATAGCCATTACAGAAATGTATCCATGAATCCCCTGCGAGCTAGTCGCAGATCCTGTGGGATCTGCAGAGCATACTTTGGGAACTACTGATATAGAAGATTGGGAACTCTCTGATAATGAAGAGGACAATACAGAGCAGTAAGAGAGTTTTCCAAATGCAGGAATTGGACTGTGTACTTTAATTGAAGGACTGAACATGAGACGAAACACAGGAGGACGCTAATGGGAGGGACTTGAACTCAGAACCTTCCAGCTAGAATGACCGGCATAGCCAGAATGATGACATAGCACAGGGATGGCCAACATACAGCTCTTGAGGGAAATATTTGCAGTTTTTAGTCACCTGAATTGTTTCGATATAACAGTTTAACAGACATAACTTAACAGGCCTACAGAACATAGTATGGCAACTTTATTAACAGAGAAAAAGTTAAGAAACTATAAAATCACTTTTAGACAGCACACAGTAAACCAATAATGCATTGTTTTCTGTCAGGTTTAGGAAGTCATACTACCTTGCTGGTCAACCATAGATTTAGCGTAACCTATTGTATGTAAATAATGGCATTCTAGTGAATTCAATCCCTCCCTCCCCTTTTGATATATGTATACACAAGTGTGGTCCTCAAGGCAAGTCCTTAACTACTAATGTGGCCCTCCTGTGGGTTGAAATTTGCCAGCCCTGACAGGAAATGAAGGTGGGAGTCAAAGCGTAGACATCTTTGGTCGCAGAATCTCAATATGATTTCTTTAGACCTAAGAAAATATTTCTTATGTGTATTAATTGTGAATAAGTTTGACAAGAAGCTGAAGTAAAGAACCAGCATAAAGGTTATTGTGGAACAAAGTGCAACATATCAGCAAAATTAATAATGAGAAAGATGGGTCAGCATTGAGTGTAACTACTAGAAGCATGGCTGCTGTTTTAGGCAGTAACAGAAGTAACTTAGATCAGATGACAGTGGAAATCAGAGAAGGTGTAGTGCTTATTCATTAAGAACGTACAAATCATTCAGTCAGTAGAGCATACATCTGTTGACTGAAACATCGGGGAATATTGGAATGGGAACGGTATATACAAGACTTGGATTAGCATTTTAATAAAATGTCCATCACAAACCCTTTTAAGGTGAGAAATTACACATTTGGCAATTATGACAAGAGAGCTGACTGATAAAATATCTACTCTTGAACAAATTTACCAGGAATGAACTGATACAAAAGGGCATTTTGTCTGTTGTAGATAAAACTCTTTCTGTTCAGTACCGCTTTATTAGATGGTACTGTGAAATTATACTATCAAGTAGATGAGTTGGAAACTCAGCAATTTAGCATGTGACAATATAGTCAACCAAATAAGAGTAACTAGAGACCTTGATGACAGTATTAAAAACAATGTGAAGAAGTTGATGACATAATGCACTGAAGCAGCTATAGTTGCAAGGTAGATTTGCCTTTTACCTTAAAACTAGCTTTGCTAAATAAGCTGCCTATATCCTTGTGCCATCTGAAAAGCTAATGCACATTTTAGATCCATTTAGAAGCAGGCCTAGACCTAATGTGCCCTTTTAAACCAGAGTCCATTTATAATATATCTTTCTGTGAAACAATGCAGATTACTGCAGTGGCGTCCCAATGCATAATTAGAATGTTTATGCAGATGCTGTTAAAGGAAGAGTCCAGAACCTTTCCTATTTTCAAAATTAAGATGGTCCATATGTCTGATTCTGACATTAAATGATACATACCACTGAGAGGAGCTACAGAATGGACAGCAGTTAGTGCTGGTAGACAAAACTTTGTAGAGTTAGACTCAGGTTTTTCTGAATTTTGCAGATGTTTACATAAGCTTGTGTGAATTCAGAATTCCTGTATGTGATATAAATTACATGACATGCTCTAAGGCACTGTATTATGGGTAAATTGATGTAGCTATTGAATTTTTGAAACATTCATTTCAAAATCTAAATTTGAACCAATTTTTGACTTAGTTTCGAAAAATCCTGTGATGTGGTTGTATTTCCTCCATGGCCCCATCACGCTGGAATGCAAATGCCCAACTAGACATGCCAAGGCATTGATATAAAGGGAGAGGGGCTTCCTAAAACATCTGCCCACATGAATTCTTTAAAATGAGTTGTTGTCTTAATGAACCATTGACTCTCAGTGTGGCAAGAGAAAGTCTGACCATAAAGTTGAGACAAATGCCATAATTGAGGCAAGATTGGTCACAGGAGGATGTGAGATTTTTCAGACTGAGGAAAGCCACATCCATGCTATTCTAGCTGAGCCAGGTCAGAACCTGTCCACCAGCTGAAGGCAGAAAAATGATCAGCCACCAATGGGTGGATTGTGTTCCTGCAATGACTGGTTGAGGAGGTGGGAAAACATGGTGGCAGTGAGAAAACTGTCTGGTCTGGGTGACAGGTTGCATCATCCTGCTATAGATGCTCTATTTTGCACATGTGGCCGCTCTCATCTACTGTCCATTAAGCTGCACCCGGTGGTTACTGAGGACGCTGTGCTTGCTAAGGACTGCTAAACAGATTTATCTTGGGTATCCAACAACCACCCACAACAACAAAGCCAAGCATGTAGACAACCAGCTGTTGTGTCAGAGGGCAGTCCTGATGTCTAAGGTGATACTGGCAACAGTCCAGTAGTGTGCCAGAGAAAAAAATGGTGCAGCAGCCAAAAGAGAAGTGATCATGCATTGCAATGTGCGGGAACAAATATGTGTATGTTTGAAAAATGAGGATAAGAAAGCATAAATGAATGTTAAATATGTAACTCCAATACAAGAACAATATAGACAGTAAAAGCATATATTAAAGAAGAATGGGCAATTTGTGTAATTTTTTTATAATTATGTAATATTTGTTGTATCTAATTATTATAATCTGGGAATAATTGGTATTGTTGTTGTGCAACTTTGGGACATTGTGGGGCACTTTAATGTGGGGGATGTAGTGCCATGCACTTCTGACATGTTCCCTCAGGTCACGGGTCCATAGGCAGATATTTGCTGAAGGCTTATGAGTCAGGGTTTGACCCTGCCAGCTAGGAGAGGGAGGGTTTCAACTTGGCACATGAGGAACAGTCGTATGCTTCTTGTTATTAGATGTTTCTTGTAAGAAGAGAATGAGAGGTTGTATGGAGAATGGCACTGTTGCTGTTCAGACTTGTTGTGGTGTGGAAACCTGATTGTTCAGAAAAACATGAACTAACAGACATGACTGGAAAGCTCCTCATGGCCATGACTTCTCTGGGTGTTGGCATGCAGTGGTGGGTTCCCATGGAGTAAACAGGAGCTCCAGCATATAGGTCTCACAGGGAAGCCGACATTTGTTGCTAGTGATTGGCAGGGCATATACAATTTTTTTCAGCTTGCGACTTTGCTAATGTACATTTTGTTCTCTCCACAGAGGGAAAATTTGTTAATTTTTCTTCAGATGGATAGTTTGATAGTTTCAGTAAGCTTCATGACAGTGTGGTAATGAGTTACTACTATACTCCTATTCAGAATATTATTTTCATTATATTATCAGGTTGTAAATAAACTGTAGACTTAGGTTCTCCATGGTGTGGTTGAGTTGATTAGAGAATTTCAGGTGCCCTTCCTGTCATCAGAAAGGGTTAAGGCCAGTATAAGCTAACTTAAAACAGAGTAAAGTTAGCCTGCCCACAGGGCTAGAGATCATGGTAGTGGTGGGTGGTGCCAGACCTACCAATGTGATGTACAGCTGACATCCCATTATGCAGTTTGGCAGGATAACTCAGATCTCCAGAAGGGCTGCGCAGGGTGTATATTATATTGTTGTCAGGTGGTCCTTGCAACAAGACCCAGTCCCAACGATATAGCACTGCTATTCATACTGTACCTTAGACCTCTGGCATGTGCACCTAACTTCCACACTCTGCTTGCTGCTACTGAAGTCATTTTAAGTCTGTATCTTCGTTAAAATGCATAAAATATAGCTTGGTTTCTACATCAGGCTGTGTTCCACAGTGATTTAATAACATCAGTATCTTTTGTGGTTTGATAAGTTTCATTTAGCATAGGCTGTGGGTTTCATACTGTAAACTTATGCTTGCCTTAATGTACAGAATATTGAAGTGTACTGTATTTATGATGCATGAATGATTGAAAACATGTTTTATATTTACACACAGTTCTGTGTGTATGAATTACTGTGCATAACACTTAACCAGAGATAATATTTAGTCATTCTGTTGTGTGGATCTGGCACTGAGTACCATGTCAATAATGAAAGCTGTAGCCTTGTTTCATAGTAATATTAATTTGGCATTCGTGCTCTTAATATTTTACAGTACTAATTTGAAGGCAGAAATTTCAGAAGTATATATTTGTTTCCAGTAATGGGTAAAGCAGAAGGCCATGGTGAAAACTGGCATGGTCATGTTACAGCACTCACTGTCTCTCCTGAATTCAGACGTTTGGGTCTTGCTGCAACATTGATGACGTGGCTAGAAGATGTTTCAGAAAAGTAAGTGGTCAGAAAGTCATATTAATAGTTGAGGGCTTTAAACCATGTCCAGAGTGTGATGCAGATTGTTTGCTGCCAGACTGTTACATTCAGCAAATAATATATAGAAAATCACAGGCTTTTCCACATACTAATTCTGTATGTTTGTTGGAGTGTACTCAAATGTTGACCGTGCTGAAGGATTTCTGTAGAATGTACGTACCTTAAAGGGGGAACCAAATACATATATACAGGTACTTACTTTTCTTGTGAAGGAGTATTAAATGTAAGCAAAAGAAATGAAAAATACCAGTTCACATACAATTTTTTTCCTTGTATGACACATGGTGAAACATACCCACTTAACAGCTGGGTCACTGATATGCTGTTTCTCCTCTTTTCACATGTTTTACACAACACACCATTTTGATTTCCTTTCTGTTATGGGTATGCTTCTGGGAAATTGTTACTGTATCAGCCTCCTTGTGTGTCCATTTGCACAGGGTAAGGGTAAAGGTAAACATAAAGGTAAAAGTAAAGTTGTCCCAGTCCATGCTTTGCAGGAATATACAAGAGAGTAGATGTATAGCTCCACTCATTGTTAACCTCAGCACTTTACTAACGGGAAAGAACCTGTGCACCCATTGCATACAAATGGCCCATTTGCTAGTCTGGATTGTTCTGAAACGGCAAAAATCTCTTGCCCGTACTGGGATTGCATGTTCCTTATAGCATTTAACTAATAAACTCTGCCCTAAGCTTACTGTAACTTCCAGCTGCTTCACCCTTGTCTAAATTTCGTCTGTGTATTGTCATTTCAACACTGTCACATGTAGTAGTCTACAGACCAACTTCATATACCACTTATTCATTTTCAGCCCTTCTACAAGATACATTTTATACCAGCTGATCCAACACCTCAAATATGTTTTTGTAATTTTAACACAAAAAAGGCTTTCTGTATTGACGGTCCACACTTCATGACATTTTTTATTTTATCACTGTGAAGGGTAGAGATCTTTGCTACAGTGTTGTTGTAACCCCACCTGATAACTAATGCTGGTCCCTGCTTTGCAATGATTTCATCTCTAATTCTTCTTCTTTCACACTGATAGCTACATTCTTTTGTTATTTCTTTCTTAGTCTTGACCTGTGTGAACTGTGCACTGTAGGTGTAGAGGTTATTGTTGCTCTTGATCAGAATTTCTCTTTCTCATGCGTGCGTGCACACACACACGCGGTGTAGGACTTCTCTGGACAAGGGATTGGGACTTTGCAGAGGCCTCTCTACCTGACAATACACAGTACTCAGAACAGACAACCATTCATGCCCTCAGTGGGATTCAAACCTGCAGTCCCAGCAAGTGGCGGCCACAGACCCATGCCTTAGACCATGTAGTCACTAGCATCGGCTGTATATTCTTCATGTTTAATTTAATAAAGCTTGCTCAATGAGTGTTCTTTGTTTTCAGGAGTTCACTTACTTTTTGGACTTACGAAATTTGTCCATCCAGACTGTGTATCCATTATGAAGCAAGGGTTATTTGGACTCTATTATTATAACAGGTGTCTGATTCATGCCACTGCTGATCAGACGGGATTGTGTTACTGTATCCTTCCCCTTCATATACGAGTCTCCAACCCATGGCCTGCAGCCACATTTATAAACTGTGTGTGTGCTTTAAAAATTACACAATACTATAGGCATTTAGGTGCACCACATACTGTGATTTTTAAATGTGCAGCCCACAGTAAGTTATGGCCCTTCATTAAAAAAGTTTGGACACCCATGGTATAGAGTGAATGCTAACACATAGCCAATACAGGACTTGCACAGTTCAAAGATTTTTCTACCAGACTGTGAGGACTTCAGAGGGAGGTACAGCTAGCTCAGAACATCTAGCAGTATGGATGACATCACACCAGTGTGGCACTGTTTGTTGTACCAGGCTTATGAGCCAAAATATATAGTATGCACCAGTCACTGTTCCATTGTTTAATTCCTGTACTTTTTTCATATCATCATTCACTGTCCATTCCCCCTAAATTTATGATAATGAGGTCACTTTTGTAATAAAAAATTAGTTCATGTTCCCTATATGTGTGTCATTTCTCATACTTTTTCCCACAGGGGAACCAGTCCTCTTTCCTACTGGCTTTGATTTTTTCCCCCACACAAGCTGTTCACTGGTTCTGTATTACATGGTACAGTTTTGGTCATGACACAGCCTTTCATCTCAGCTCAGATGCTCTCATCCACAGAATACCGTACAGGTATTAGCTTCAACAAATTTATCTTTTCATAATGAGTTGGCCTCAGCAACTGATAGTTAATTGGCATTCATACCTTCTGTATGGCATCTTACATATTTTGTTTGGTTGAGATGGAATTCATATATCTTCTACTTGCATTATGGAGTGTTATCACGTACCACATTGCGAATTTCACAACAGCTTATCCTTAAAATTTTATTTATTCTGATGATGGTAGCCTCCTATTACCTGCTGATATTGCCACCTTAACAGAGCATTTGGCACAAAACTGTCCCCACCCCCATGAATAATAATTTTAAGTCTCTTTGATCCTGGAGTAAGAAGATTATGTCATCATGTAGTGATTTCTGTTACTCATAAGAATCATCAGTTAAAGCTTGTTCTTGAATTCAATATCTAGTTACTGCTCATAGGTCGTTGTTCCTAAAATAATTTTTTCAATCAAAGTCCCTTTGAGTTTATCTTCCTTGTGAAACAGCTTTTTAATCTTATGCTGCTCTTCTTACCTTGAGGTTCTTTGGTCTGCATTTTAAATTTAAAGACCAACTGTGCATCTGTAATATAGAACTTATGAACTGTTTTCCGAACTGTAACTTTATAAAGTTCATCTACATTTAGAATACTTCTTGCATATTCTGTTTTTATGTGGGGTTTGCTAAGAGGTTCCATCACAGGATTCAAGCTTTTACATTCTCATTTGATTCTTTGTATACTGCTACACAGACAACTGTTGCCTTTTGACCTCATTTGAGCTTTGCGTATTGTTGTGGTCTGTGAACAATGCACCAACTCTTTTTCCAAGTCAGGTGTTTTTTCTGCAGCAGTCGCAGGACAGACTTATGGAAATGCAGTACTGTTTCAGTCTCACTCATGCACAATTTTGTGACATTTTGTAACTAGAAGGTGGACAACTTCTAGTAATAGCCCAGCATACAAAGTAGCCTTTCTGCATGTTTAGCCACTTTTTTATGGAAACACAGTAAAACCTTGTTAATTTGAAACTGGTAATTCAAAATGCCATATAATTTGAAGCAGCTGTTGTTACCCAGCTTTAAACAAAGGTTTTTGTGTATACTGTAATGCAGTTATTTTAAATATGGTTAATTTGTAATCTGAAGCCATATTAGAGCATGTTGATTACTACAGGTTGAATAATTCAAAATACAGTAAGACTTTAACAGTCCAGAAAATAATATGGCACTCCATATAGTCTGGGCTACATATTGGCGAGTTCTGATGAATGAACTCAACAAGAAAACCAGTCACAACAGCAACTGCTGAATAAAATATAGCCGTCTCCCCCTAATGTCAGTTCCTGAACATCAGACGTTCTGCATGAAAACACTAACTGGGAGCCTGTATCCCATTATTGTAAAGTGGAAAAATTACAATGGGTTATGTCAACCCAAAACCTCCAATCAGTTTTCTACAATGTAAAACACCTATATAGCTTTAACAGACTATCATGTTAGGATGTAAAATGCTTAGAACATCACTTCTCATCACCAGACAATTAAAATGGTTGCTGGCAAACAGCGTCTTTGTATGCAGTAACATGTACAGTTTTCATGCACATCTTTTGTTAAGAATGTTGTACTGAGTTTTTAGAATGCTAATATGAATTTTTCCTATATAACATATACCGATAATACATTATATTGTGTTCTATGAAGTTTGGATTTTCAAATTCAAGAGGCATTCTACTGGGGATATTTTCTGCAGGGTATGCCTGTAATACTAAAGAGAGCCATTTTATAATTGTTTGGTCAGAAGTGCTTGTATTTTCTTGATTGTTTCAACTTGTCCTTCAAAGATTTTTACCCATCACACTGCAATATGGGCACCAAAGCTGAATGAAGGTGCTAGTGGTAGGAAAGTGTGGAAAAAAAGGCAATGGCACAGGTGAAGAAATTGCGTGTTTAAAGGTGATCCTGATAGTCCTGACTGAATTATTCTGCATTTTATTAGTTTCTGGACAATTGTCATAAACATTTGTCTTTTTTAACACTTGGCACCGCTGGAACAAAGGTACTTAATTATACAGCAGATGTTTAGAAAATAAATACAAGAACAGCATCTTTTACTTACTCAATTAAGTAAAAAATCACACTTTACAACATATCAGGACAACCAACCCCACAGCAGGGTAGTGTGACTTGAAAAAATTGGGTAATTTGAAATCACCCAACATGAATACCAATTGTCTTTCATTCAAAGCACTTTGAATAAACAATGTTTTACTGTATTCTGATGTGAAATACATAAGGTTTTAAACGTGGAATTTAAATTCTCAATGACAGGACTCATTTTGAATAGTTTTGAGGACCTTCTGCATGTCTTTGGTGTTGTGTGCAATGTAATAACTCGCAGACTAATTTAAATCACTGCATAGAAATATTTGCTGGACAAGGCACATAAGTGGAAATGTCTAAAGAACAAGATTTTACCTAGAATAATTCCAGAGATGTACATTTTTAAATGTTAATACCAGTATAAACCCTACCAGCTTTAAGGATTTCATTAGTCTATTACTGTACAGGACTGAAACTGGTGCCTGCATTTATTAATATCTTTCAGAAAACGAGCCTACTTTGTGGACCTGTTTGTCCGTGTATCAAACCAAGTTGCAATCAACATGTACAAGCGTCTTGGTTACATAGTATACCGAACAGTATTAGAATATTATTCTGGTGATCCAGATGAAGATGCTTTTGGTAAGTAACTGTAAACAGAATAGCAGAAATGAAATGCTGGCCTTTATGAACAGGTATCAATGTAAAGAATTTCACTGAGATAATGCTGGATGTTTCCTGATGTTAACTTAAAAAGGTAAAGTTGTGCCTGTGTATACCTTGAAAGCATATAGGTGTAGCTCCACTCAGTCCTAATGTTTACATTAGTTGGAGGTGAGTAGTTAACTTCTTGCCCCTGCCTGTTTACCCCCGGGGAAAGAGCCCCCCTCTTTCCATTGAATAGGAGGCTGAAATGGCACAGTAAAATTTAAATACTGGGTTTGAGAAGGAAAGTTGTGCATAATTTAAATTATTTGTCTGCAGTTTGCTAATTGGTGTAGACAGTATAAAAAATTATTGAACATTGTTTCAAACTTTTCTGCTGTGTTTAACAGCAGAAAAGTTTGAAACAATTAATACATGCTTCAGTCTAGATACAACTTTGATAACCTTTACCAAGCATATGGTCTTTGTTGTATGCTGCAAGATTCTTGTGTAATGTTGTGAAGGCCAGGTTAATTGTTATGTAGTGATATTCTGAATACTGAAGGCAAAAAAAGTAGGATATGGAGTCACCAGTTGGGAAGGTCTGAGACAGAATAGCTGAGGAATTTTCTTCTTGGTAAATAAGTATGATACCTTAAGAACAAATTGAGCAGTTTTTTGAGTATAAGTCCCCCAGGGAAATATCAATCACTTCATCAAGCTGAACGTTACGCAGAGAGTCTAATGTGTATTGAACCAAGGAAGTGGTCATATTAGTGGTAACAGCTCTGATGGCATTTTCAGACTAATTCCACTAAGTCAGAGAGAGTGGTTCTTGATATTGAATCTGTATAGGAAAAATGGTAGGGACAGATATAGCTAAATCTCACCAAGCTCCGAATTGTAAATGGATGTCAATAAATAGATAAGTAAATAAATAAATATTATATATATAAAATGCAAGTCATATAACATGGCTTAAAGCTATCCTCTATCTTACTTACCCAGGTTTCTGAAGGGACACTATATTCTTCCTGAGATCTCTGACTAGGTTGTTCTCACACAGTCTCAAATAAAATTTTCATAGAAAATTTTGTGAGATGGTGGCAGTTATCAGGTTCAGTTATTGACTTAAACCTGAGAGCTTGACCCTCTTCTAGTCAACTTTATGGTACAGTAATTGATCACTACCGATGTACTATCTGTTGGATACCCAGTGCCACAACACACTGGTCTCTGTTGTAACCAGCCATGGACCATACTGGGGAGTTTGGCAGTGAATCCAGTATATGTAGTAACAAAGGAGGTGTGTCTTTTGCTTTGAATTGAGAATGCTGTACCTGGCACAAATGCTCAGCCTGTCACTGAGTTGTCTGGCTGTGTATGTGACTGTAACAAAGACCTGCATATCTGAATACCTTTGTTCAGGTTCAACCAGCTTAATTCAACAGCTACAGAGTTTGAAAACTGAGTGTTTGGCCAGTCAAAGAACCAAATTCTGAATCAGTAACTTGCAGTGTGGAATTTATAAGACCACCTTAAGCACTGGTATGGCTCCAAGTTTCATTGCTTAATAGGTGAACATGTGATTTTTGGATTTGAGAACTTGAGTAGGAATGAAGTCAAGTGTAAATGTGTACCTTGAGCTTGAGGAATGAATGAATGAATGAATGAATGTATAACCCTACAGTCCACATGTCACTTCCATTGTCAAAGTGCTGCTGCCACTCTCTTCATAAAATTTCATATTCTTGATGGTTTATATTATTCTGTTTTATGTCATTTTGTGAACTTGTTTCGGTGCATGGGTGTGTGTTTTATACATCGTAAGACAGAAGTTTCTAAATTACAAATAAGTTAATTATGTGTTTAATTCCAACAGCAGTTGTGCGAGTTGCTGGACATTTCACAAGCCACACTTGTATATGTTTGAGAGTAAATGAGATATTCAACTTGCAGAATTAGGGTGTTCTTTTCTGACACACTTCTGCTGCTATAAACTACTATACTGTGGCACCACCAGAATTGACATAAGTATGTGTCATGTATTTAACTTGTGTTTTTGCTTTCAGATATGAGGAAAGCTTTGTCAAGAGATGTAAAAAAGAAATCAGTGATTCCACTTGCACATCCTGTAAGACCTGAGGAAGTTGATTAAGATACATTTTCTGTATACATCCATTGTAATATTTGACATGCTCATTAAAAATTAGCAATTTGAGCAAATAGATTTTTTTGTAATTGTATTACATATAACATTTCAAGTTCTCCTGTAATAACATGCATCTCTCCTTATGGTTGGTTACAACCATAAGGAACTCAGACTGATCAGACCACAGACACAACACAAAATCCACACATGTATTTAAAATTCTTAACATCACTAACACCATTTGCAGAGAAAAGTGTGAATATTCGTGGGTTCAGGTAAGTTTATAAACCTAGAAATATAAATATTATTTAGTGAATGTGGATCATAACAAGGCAGTGCATCTCACCAGAAGTGAAGAAGGGTTTTAAGAAGTACTGTATATCCAGTGGACTCAATGAGTCTGATGATGGTATGTTGTGTATGAAAGTGAAGAGGATGGGCATGTTAGGAGTGAGTGTGAGGCATGTGAAGGCACAGAATGTTAAGATGGAGGCAGAAACACTGATTGGTGAAGTCAGATAGAATCTGACATGTTTTGTGTACTAAGTGCATGAAATTAATAGTAATATATTTTTCGTAGCAGAC
>Ga0136643_10004601_pt1:0-5000 | contig 19123 bp, 17 predicted proteins | sample TergutLab28metaG_FD_96883 | JGI IMG/M metagenome (GOLD analysis project Ga0136643, IMG submission 96883) | Labiotermes labralis P1 segment gut microbial communities from Petit-Saut dam, French Guiana - Lab288 P1 (version 3) (version 3) | ecosystem: Host-associated > Arthropoda: Insects >...
AAAGGAAATTCACACCATTCTGACAGAAACATTAGGGGAACATGCACCATCATATGCCATCGTCAAAAACTGGGTTGCCCAGTTTAAACATGGTGATATTTCCACCTATGTTGCGCCTCATCCTGGACGACCCAAAACAGTGACCACCCCTGAGATTATTGATCATATTCACGAGCTAATCTTGGAAGACCGCTGGATTTTGGCTAAGTCAATAGCTGAGCAACTGGGCATCTCATGTGAGCGGGTTGGGTCCATCATTCAAGAAGATTTGGACATGCATAAGCTCTCCATGAAGTGGGTCCCGAAATGCCTGAATGTGGATCAAAAACGTCAACAGTCCCAGTTGTCTGAGCAACTTTTGAAATTTTTTCGGCACGATCCAAATGATTTTCAGTCATGATTGTTGACCATGGACGAAACCTCGTTATATCACTATGACCCGGAAACAAAGCAACAATCAATGGAGTGGCGGCATAGTGGCTCACCCTGCCCCAGAAAGTTCTGAGTGCAAAAATCTCCTGGAAAAGTTCTCGCCTCGACTTTTTGGGATCAAGACAGCATCCTCATTGATTATCTTCCAAAGGTCCAAACTATCAATGCAGAGTATTACTCATCTCTGCTGGTGCAATTGAAGGACATTTTGAAGGAAAAATGTTGTGGGAAGGTCACCAAACGGGTCTTATTCTTGCACGACAGTGCCCCGGCTCACCAGACACATTCAACCCAAAAGAAACTGGCCTACCTGGGCTTCCAATGTTTTGATCACCCACCCTATTCTCTCTGTCTGGCCCTGTCGGACTACCACCTGTTCCCTGGACTGAAAAAATATTGGAAGTTCACCATTTTTCGTATGACCTAGAGGTCATTGCTGCTGCAGAGACCTGGTTGGACGAACAACCTTCTGAATTTTTTTTTGAGTGGCTTGATAAAGTTAGAGCAATGGGCTGAGAAGTTTATCAAGCTTTGTGGGGATTGTGTTGAATAAATCCTGAGTTTGGTCGCTGTAGTTGGTTTCCTTCGTGGTCGGGCTAAGGACTTATCAGCACCCCCTCATATAAGCCCAATTTGCAGGCACAGACACCTTTTTACCTTCATCTGTTTGTAATAATTCCCCCCCTTTTTTTGGGGGGGGGGGGCTTGAAGGAGTGGAGTAGGAAACTGAAAAGATAAGAAATTTATGCTGTGTGAACTGAAGTGCTGTTTCCTCTTTCTTGCAGGTGGAGTGGCAGAGTGAAGAGGAGCGTCGTGAGTCCAAGTCACTATCGTACTCATCAGGCAAAGATACACTGTATGTTCCTGTGTTGACAAAGACTGAATCAGTGCAAGATCGAAGCTAGGGAGTTGTGAGTAACGTTAGTTTTCATATTGCAGCATGCATGTACTGCCTGTAGTACTAAGTCGTGTACAAAGTAAAAGGGCCAAGTTAAAGGGACCACAAGTGCTTGTTATGGCTAAGCTTCAAGCTTTTGCTGTCTGCATTATGGAGGAAATGAACCTATGTTGGGTCAACCCTAGATCATTCCAAATGTCATGAAGAAGTATTGCCAGTGCATATTCAGTGGTTCAAACCCCAACATCTAGTCCTTAGAGATGGACCTGCTCCTAAGAAAGGGATCAAAATGGTGTTACATTAATTGAAATTTGTTGTGAAAGGTTAGAATGAGGAAGTTTTGGGGTCTTTTGTTGCAGTTAAATATGCTGTAATAATGCCTGCAGGTATGGTCTGTTGAGTGCCCAACCTGCTGCAGGGATGAAGTAACCCATTTCTGAGATGTTGTGTAGTAGTAATAATAATATTTATTAACTGCAATTGGGTTGTTACCTGGTGGCAGTGGTTATTTTACATGTATACAAAACATGAAATCGGTTACTACTGAATTTAAGTTGGGAGGGCTATATGAGAAGCATGTAGTGGCAACTTGGAATCTTGGGAACCGTCTCAGCATTTGCTTTTAGACACAGGGAAACCATTGTAACTCATAAGGCAACATTGATTTCAATCCCATGTTTAATGTGGTCTTATCACCTCTTTGGGTTCCGTGGTGTCATTGTGCATTGTGAATTGGTAAGGATGTGGAAAGATTTGGGAGGGAGGTTTTGTATTATATTCTTACTGAGTGGTATACCCATGAAACTAAAGTGGGGTTTTAACATGCCATGAAGGTGCATGGGGGGGGGGGGGTGTAGAATTGTATTTCTATTTTTTTTTTAACTTTTGTGCTACATGGAGGTGGGTGGGCAGTGCCATGCCCCACAAAAGACCCAGTACCCATTGTACAGGAGGCTGGGTTCTAGGGCAAGTTTGGATAGGTGTGGAAAATCTCACCCCCATCGGGGCTTATCCATGAAACTATTTAAATTAAAATGTGTCTAAATGAAATCATATTCAGGTCTGATTAGGTAAACATTTGTCACATGCGTTACCTATTCAGAGTTGTCTGTAACACAGAGATGCTGTTGTGCCACTGCTTTTCAGCTTTGCTTTAGATTATGCCATTAGGAAGGTCTGGGAAAGTAGGGAAGTTTCAATTGAGTGTGACATATCAACCTAAAATCTATGTTGATGTTAATGCGCTAGGTGTAAACCTGAATATGATCCAGAAAAGTACAGTAGCTCTTATGAAACTAGTATGGGGGTTGATCTAAAAGTAAATGCTAAAAAAAACTAAGTATATGTTCATTCACATCAACAGAATGCAGGACAGTATGAAAACAAAGGTAGCTAACAGATCCTTTGAAATTGTGGCAAAATACAAATATTTGGGAACAACACTAACAAATCAAAATTGCAATTATAAAAAAAAAATTCTGACTAGATGACATGCAGGGAATCCTTGCTACAATTTAGTCAAGAATCTTGTGTCTTCCAATTTTCTAACAAAAAAATTTTGGCATAATATGTTTGAGAATAGGGTGTTGAGGAGAATACTTGGACATAAGAGGGAGAAAGTAATGAGAGAGTGGATAATGGTGAGCTACACGATTTGTACTTCACTTCAGATATTATTCTGGTGATGAAATCAGGGAGGATACCATACTTAGGTCTTGTGGCCAAGCAAGGAGCTGAAGAGAAATACATAAAGACTTTGGTTGGAAAGCCTGAAGGACAGAGACAGCTTGGAAGACCTAGGCATAGATGGAAGGGTAACATTAAAATGCGTTTAAGGAAATGTGGGGGGAGGGCATGGAATAGATTTGTTTGCTGCAGTACAGGAAGAAGTGGTGGGCCCTTGTGAACATAGTGATGAACTTCTGGGTTCCGTAATAAAATGTGGGGAGCATCTGGACTAGATTCTCAAGAATGACATTTCTCCTTGTTTTTTTAAGTATATTGTACCAACAAATACACAACTATTAAAAGTACACTTTCACGTATCCACTCATGAAAGTGTACTTTTTATATTTGTGCATTTTTTGGTGTTATATATTAAATTGTTAACTAATGCTCGATTATGAATACTCTTAAGATTTCTTCTTGTAGTTAGGTAGGTAGGTAGGTAAGTAGGTAATGAGCTAGTCATTCAGTTGTAAAGTTGCTAGTTATCCCTTTTGTGCCAGAATTAAGTACCCAGTATACTTTGCTGCCCATTACTTTTCATGTTCCTAGCTGAAGACTTTTAGGTGATGTTTGGTTTTTCTTAGTATCACACCACACATTAACTAAAGTTTTCTCTTGTTGCCAAAGGGTTAACAATGTGACAGATGTGGTCATTGCCTACTTAAAGGTACCATCCTTAGCATTTGCCTGGGCAGACATAGAAATAACAGAAGGGTCTGTCACTACATCCAGTTTCATGCTGGCAATCAAACTGAAGCAGAACTGCTAACCACTATATCATGGTTTTCACTGTGGTGAAAGTCACTCCAAAGAGTTGAATGATGGCCAGCAGCTTAATGTGAGACTGAATGAGCTTGGGGCTGCTGTTCTCCTCTAAAAAGTTTGTCTTTATCATATGTGAACACTGTGTGGTTACAGCCATTCATAGATGTGACACTTGATAAAGGTACTTTGCAAATCACAGTGTTCATAGGAAATGATGTAAGTGGGAAACATTTTCCAGATTTTTTGAGTAACTGCATGACTTACAGTTACAGAGTATAGACTTATGATTACTTAGCTATTCAACAGATTTCCCATATATATAGTGCAGAGGTTCATTTCTATGTTCACAAGTTAAATTTGGAGTGTGTATAGAAGCCTGAATATACTGTAACATAATAAAGGTTACATTTTATAGTCTGTGCGCTGTAAACAGTGACGTAGATGTGCTGCAATGTTGTGTTCGCACTAGCGTGTATATTCCAAACGTTATGGAATTTAAACTACATAGTAATTTCACTGAAACCCTTTGCCACACCACTTCACTACTTAATGACACTTGAAGAAACGTAACTTCCTTTCTCTGTGACTAGCCAATTGTCCAGTCAGATGTGAAGCCCTCGACTTACAACAGAAGAAGAAATGTGCAACCTAGTCAGGCCTGTAGCCTACACCCCTGGGTTATGATAAATGGGTATGGAATATTGGTGAAATCATCATCAGTGGGATCAAACCATAGAACTCAGAGAAAACCCCTGCTTCATTGCCACTAACTTACAAATTTATCTTTACTTTAATGTCCTTTGTATGTTATGTGTCTTGGCAAATAATTTCATATATTAGTACCATCATTTGTGTTAGATCCAGCAAAAACATAATACGTCCATCTCAATGCATGACCTGGCTGTCATACTGTGAATTCAGTAAAACTCTGCAGAGTGCTTTATAAGTGGAGGACATGGCTTTCGCTTTAAGACTGCAGTAGTAATATGGGTATGGTAGCAAGTTGCAGTGTGTTGGAGGAACTTACTGCCAACACCAGACTACATAGTGTCATATCATAGAAGACCAGTCTGAATTTACGCTATCTCATGACTTTTTCTTATAGTGGAGTGAGGAAATACAGGCAGTAAATGCTATGAAGCAGTTGGTATGGTAGGGGACTGTGTGATGAGGAAGA
>Ga0136643_10004601_pt1:10000-19123 | contig 19123 bp, 17 predicted proteins | sample TergutLab28metaG_FD_96883 | JGI IMG/M metagenome (GOLD analysis project Ga0136643, IMG submission 96883) | Labiotermes labralis P1 segment gut microbial communities from Petit-Saut dam, French Guiana - Lab288 P1 (version 3) (version 3) | ecosystem: Host-associated > Arthropoda...
CAGGTTCTTAAATAAAATTATGTTAAAATTAACAGCTTGTGAAGGCAGTACATACACTGTCTTCTTTAAGTAGTTATTTACAGCTCCAATCATTTGTCCACTAGCATAAAACTTCCTCATCATTAAGAACATGAAAATGACTGTGCTCCTTATTATGCAGTGAACATCACTTGTACTTTGCACTCACCATTTGCATGTTTGTAGTTGTGAAAATTAACACTAGAGAGCTCACCACACTTGACATTTGTGAATGGGGTTCATAGGCGAACCAAGTGGACAGTTGAAATCCACAGAAAACTCCCGCATGTTTGATAGTGGTCCTAGGACACGGAACTGTCCAAGAGAATGCACACCAGTCGTGATTCGTTGGCGCATAGCCTGGATTCGATATTTGGTGCACCATGTCTGTGCTGCCGACATCCAGAACATCTGGCGCGGTGAATAGTCAAGACCAGGTAGGCGAGGCTCCACATAATTACGTTCAGTCCACTTCAGATAGGCGTAGTATGCTTCCTTGATTCCTCCATTGTCAGCAATGTTCTCACCCTGGGTGTTGATACCATTCAGCTGTGGGCAGATGTTAACACTAATTTGAATGGAAACCATTGATGACTGCCTGGATGTTTTGAATGATAAGTGGCATTGTTTTTTAAGGAAGATGTCACTCCATCTCCTAGATCAGGGGTATTTTCAGGGAAGATATTTTGAATAAATTTATTTTTTTCGCTAATTCCAAAATAATTCCTATCTGCTGCAATTATGACCTTACCAAAGCAATGGTGTAAGGTTTCCTTCATTACATTCAACATATTTTAATCTGAGACAAGAAGATGTGTTTGATTTTTGCCTGCGATGTGGTTGCTCTCCTTTTCAGTATCACAAGATGTAGCAGCTAAAACCTAAAGAAGAAATCGCACTCAAATTAAGAAATTAAATTCTATTCATGTATTTTAAGTTTTGGAATGAACCAGATCCAGAGATTCAACCTGGATACTTCGTAACAGTCATGGCTGTGATACATGTACAGAGTAAATTTCAGAATATTTTTGGCTCTTTTCTGTTTTGCTTGTTAATTTGAACTGTTTGCTAGTTGCTTACAGTGGTTGCCAGGAAGTGTTTATTTGTAATGTACTCAATGATTCTATCAGTAACCAGTCTGTATACCACCCAGTGAGAGGATGACGGTATGTAATGAACTGGAATGTTTGTCAGAGGAAGTGGGTGTGGCCTAATTTATGGTACTTTGCCAGCATTTTTATGGAGGAAATGAGGAAAACAAAAATCTCAGGCATTATAGTAAAGCATCTCAGCTGGGATTAGAATCGGGCATCTCACCATTATAAATCAGAAATGTTACCATTTGACCTAACCTTTATGAGTTCTATCCAGTATTTGTCTGTTACCTAATAGAAGGAAAGAATTTTCTTCTGCCACCACAGGTAGACCATCTGGCACCCATCCAGTCTCTCCAGTGAGTGCCAGGACCTCCATCTTGTGCCGAAGTAAATGCGTGAGTTACAAGCTTACAGAAGTGAACTGGTTCCTAGAGCTATTTGAACAGACTTATATACAGCATCATTTAATAATGCTGGATGGTAGGATGGCTGTGACTAAAGAACTGGAAAGAATGTGGAAGTGGTCATGGTCCATTTTTAGGCACTTTCCCAGCACTGACATTGACTGATAGGGAGAAAAGATGAAAATCCTGTGTACCTGGTCACTGATCCAAGATTTGAAACCCTTACCCCCCAGGATATGAAACAACATGCCAGCTGTTCATCCATATTGTAAAAGTAAAGTCCTTGTGCTTCATTAAGCACCACACCATGACATACTATGAGCTTCATGCTTTTTTCACCTCTCTACTAGATTGATGGGTGGGCCGGGTAGCTCAGTCGGTATAGCGACTGACTACGGGCTGGATGGTCTGGGACCGAATCCCGGTGGGGACAAGATTTTACGCCCATCCAGACCGGCCCTGGGGCCCACCCAGCCTCCTGTAAAATGGGTACCGGGTCTCCCGGGGTTAAAGTGTGGCCAGGGCGTGCTGCTGACCATTCACCCCCCTTCTAGTGCTGTGGTCATGGAAGAGTAGAGCTATACCTCTACCCACCCTCTGGGCCGCACCAGGCCTGTAATGGGATCACTTTACCTTACTAGATTGATGGAGAAGTTATTCTGTAAATCAGACAGTATAGAATGAGCCAGTATAGTAGCTGGGGATCTTCATGATCTGGTATATTCAGTCTTTGGACTTTGTGTCCATCATCCCATGTTTAATATAAAACTAAAATGCATAATTATTCGGACAGGATTGGTCCCTGTTACCAGGCAAAAGAGTAAAGGAAATGTTTACTTAGTTGGGACAGATAGGAAAAGTTATTCTAAACCTTTGATCCAAGAGGCTTTCAATAAATAACTTGGGCCCAAAGACAAGGACCAATCCTGTGAGACAAACCTTGTGTTTTTATTTTATTTTCAACATGGTATGATAGACAGGTCTAAAGATCAAATTATGCCAAACGTGATGTATCACTGTCAGAATAATGTAGAAAGATAGACAATCAGAATTTGATTCCTGGCAGTGAGTCTTCTTTTTGCTATGACTGACCTCAGACTGGCTGTTGTAGGACCTACTCAGCCTCCTGTCCATTAAGTACTGGGGTCTTCTGCCCTGGAGTAATGCAACCAGAATGTGAAGCTGCCCACTCTCCATCTAATTCTAAGTTTAAAAATGTGTGGTGCTGTACCCCCACTTCTATGTACATTTGTCAACTTAACAGTGCATCTGTGAGGGTTGGAACTCACGTGCATTCCCGTCTCCTCTTCTGTGTAATTCCCATACTGTTCTATGATACACTTTGCCTTCTCTAGGTATTTCTTCTTAGTGTCTGGCTCCCACCATTCTACCAAATTGCCATCCTTGTCAAACTGTCGGCCCTGTGTGAAAGTTAAACTTGTTTTATGTCACTGTGGTAGTTTCATCAGAAGAGTTAAAAACAACAACAACAACTGCATGCTTGAAATTCTAAACAATATAAATTACTGTATATGGTTTCTATGGAGACCAGGACTGTAGATGAGCTTTAGTGCTAAATATGATGATGATGATTATGGTGATTTGATTTCTGCCTTAGACTAATGAGTTAATGCTGTGTAAGGAAATAAACACTGTTAATTGTGAAAATCATGAAACACATATACATTGTGTGGTTAAAATTCAGAATTTTTAAATGTTATTGCTGTTAGTACAGTCATCACATGTTGCTGTAAATAGCTAGTAGTAGCATGTTTTTCCACACCTGATCATCAAATCCATGTGTTATCTCATGACCAATAACAAATCCAATTGCTCCATAGTTCATATAGCGTGGTCGTTCACTGTTGAAGAATGCACCTTGAAGGATGCCAGCAGGGAACTCTGAAACAGAATGGGACCACTGTGTAGGTGCCTTCTGTCCCACTTTGTTAGGGCTTAGATTACTGACATTTAGAAGCTTCACTTACGGATGCTGTTTTCAATTGAACTGTAAAAAGCGTTAACAATAGCTGGACGCCCATGAGTAATCCATTCAGTCTTGTTGACTTGGGCGCGAAGTCGTCCAAATGAATAGTTCATTCCAAACTTGGTGACATTGAGGATGCTCTCCAGATATAGGTTATGGTCAACTTCAAGCTGTGGATTAAACACATTCATATCATTTTCCCATACTGGAATTGACATCACACCACAATTAAAAGATTGCTTAAATCTATCATCTTCTCATGCTTCACACACTCGCTTTAACACACGCGCACACACACACACACACACACACACACTTTTTTATTAGGCTCAGCTGAATCTGGGATACAATTTTATGAAACAGCACCCAAGCCAAATAAATCCTGCTAGCACCATGGTGCAAGTCCCTTTTGAAAGCCAATGGTTGCCCACATATTTTTTACTTTTTATTTTATAGACTCTGAGGGTTAATTACTGTACTCACAAACATGTCCTGCATCTATTTATCGTTAACAACAAACCTTAATTTAATATTTAGAATCGTAAAACTAATATGGCTACTTACAGGCCCAAGTTTAGGCTGCAGGGAAATGAAAGAAATTCATCTTAATCACTACAGATATTACACATATGACTTGAAGATACTCTGGGTGCTCAACTTGGGGGAGGGTGGGGAAGATACCAACTCCCTCTGATCTAGAAACAAAGATTTCAGAACTTCATGTAGCACCCAAGATATTATTGGACTCCCCACACATAACATGCCAAATGTGTCTCCCTTAATGACGGTAAAGGTCACCCCCAAGACATGCATATGCAGGCATAGAGCGGAGGTGGAGATGTTGGTCCAACCCGTTTGCAGCCTCGGCACTAGAACAGAGTCAGCGTTCAGCACCACACTCTGGCCGCACTATCTGCTGGAAAGACATGGTACCCGTTGTACATAAGGCTGGGTGGGCCTTAGCACCAGTCTGGACAGGCAAAGAAAATTTTACCCCCACCAGGATTCAATCCCCAGACCATTCAGCCCACAGCAAGTTGCTATATTGACTGCGCTATCTCAGCCACCGTCTCCCCTGGTACTTAAGTACTTTTACTTTTCATATTTAACACACTTTTCAAACAAAAGACATCAGTTAACATTAACCATCTATCATACATAAAAGTGTAACTTTCATGTTTGCCACCATGGACGTAACTAAGAATACCCAGAAATGTGGAGCTTCCTCCATACTTTTGCCAGTATGTAGAACAGCCACAGTTGTTCAAGCAATGCACAAGTGTTATGTTAATGTTTCTGAATGCAGTTACAATCCTCATAGCTAGTTTTTTTTTTTTTTTTTAAATTTACATTAGTAAACTTTAATTTTGTAATGTAAGTGTTATCTGTCTGTCACAAGTTAACCACTACATGCTGATTTTGACAAGGAAAACAGTCGTACCCCACATGAAGAACAGATACGTCATCTAGCACTTTCTAAAGTACATATGCTCGAATGTTTCCCTCTTTGAAGAAGAGTGTGCGTGTCATTGATCTCCATTACAAACTTTACCATCAGCAGAATATTTGGTTTGTGAGGTTACATACCTTCTCATAAAAGTCCTCCAGCTTCTTGTCATCAAGCAGTTCGTCAGGGTAGGCAATATGGACAGCCATTGCTTCTGCTTTCTGTAGCCCCTTCTGCCTGTTTCAACATACCACAGTGCCCATAATCTTACAGTGCTGTAGGTTTGAGGCTTTCATGGTAGTGAAAGGGAGAATTCTCTTCTCTTCTGATACATATCTACAAAACTACGTGGCATCACATCCCACAAGATTGTAATCTTAAACAAACTACTTTAAAAGCATCAGATGTCATGTACCTAGTCAGTTTACTGTTGGGGTTGCACTTACTTGGTTTTCTCATCCATCCAGTCAACATTCATGAGGATATTGATGAACTCTTTGCGGATGTCATCCACCATCTCCATAGCTGTGGTCTTGGCCTCCTCCTTGAAGAACTTTCGCACATAGAGAGACCCCACTGGAATGGACAAGCTGCAATAGGTCCCATTGCTGTTACTGTTGTGATTGTGAGTACAAGCTGCATTGCATCAACTACAAATAACGTAAAAATTTGGTTGCTGCCTTACAGGAAACACACTGGATCTGCATTATAAAAACCATCTAGTTAATAGTCCCTGGGGAAGTATTGCAGGAAAAATTAACTGTATGATGCAGCAAATTCTTGGGTAGATTGGTGCACACTATCTGGTGAAACAGGTAACTGTAATGGAACCCAGAGGTTCCTAGAAGATAAGCACTGTGCCCTGTCCCATTTTATAATTTTAGTATCACCCTCCCATTGTTAAGGTGAGCACAGATGGCTCATTAAGTAACCTGTGTATGGGGTGGATGGCCAGAGTTTGATCAGAGGTTGGGGTTTTTCTTTTTATTACAACTGTGTCTAGGCCAGATCTCTGGGGCTCTTCCAACTTCCTGTCCAATTGGCAATTAACTGAAGCTGCTAGGAAATGAATTGGATCATTCATCTCTATTTGTTCCTACAGTTGAGGATGCATTACTTCCATACTTCCTTGCATCAGCAAGGTGTGGTGCTGATACACATGGAAAACTTTCACACTATATTGATCTTGATCAAGGGTTCCAAGTGATGTCTTTACATAAATCTGTTACTTACAATACTTGTTACTTACAACTTCATATACAGTTCTTAATGCTAGATATCTCATCTTTCTTGATATATTAACAGTATTTTGTCAAATCTACAATGATGAATCTCCTGTTGTGCAGTTTCTTCCATCCTTCTATTACTGACTGTCTCTTGGGTCCAAATATTTTTCCTACTTGCTTGGACTTCGTTTATGAACATCTCATACAATATTCAATTCTTTTACACTTCAATTTCCCTATACACAGTATGATCCATTAATAAGTGCTTGATTACTGAGTCACTTACCCTCCACTGACAATGTCTATGCACTCCTTCCAACGTGCTTCCCGCTCTGTCTTTCCTGACAACACTGTTGAGAACTGTAGCTGTCGATTTCGCAGTTCTTCATTTAGGTAGTTAACACTAGCACCTGCTACCCGGCTCATCACATAGTTTGCAATAACCCTGTAAGACAAAGATAGGGAATCAGTTTGTGCACTATACACAATGATAGCCAGTGACCATTCTTTTCAGTGCTACACACCTCTTGGGAGTCTGTACTATGAGCTTCTCCAGCCCTTTGATGAAGCTAGGCACTGCCACTATTATGACTTCATCTCTTGTAATGTGTACATTTTCTGGCAGGATGTTGTTGACGTAGGTCAGCCATGGGATTGTGGGAAATGTGGTCTCCATCTCGTACACTGTCATGGCATTGTACAGCTTGGTTACATTGCGACGTTCCTCACTTGGCAGTGACAGCTGCAAATATTTATATGCTCTTAGCTTTACAGCCACATTAGATTATTTTAAAGTCCACGAAACATGCACTATTGTTTCGAACTTTCTTAACAATATAACCATCCCACCCCCCTCCTTCCCCCCACATATCGACCATAGTATGCATTGTATGTTGACAGTATTTACTCCCTCTAATGTCCACTTGTTGGTTTGTACTTCATGCGCTGACTCCATAGAACAGAATCCTTGCTGAGAAACTACTATAAACTCAAGAAAGTGTCCCTTCTTGTAGCACCTAAAGTTTCATTTCTGTGTCCACAAGAACCTGTCACTGGCCTCTGTCCTGAGGCAAATGAATGATGTCCACAACCTGAAAGCCATGCTTTTTTAATATGAAGTTTTGTACGTAGTTCTTATATCCCAACTTGCATCCCACCCATCTCAAGCTGGATTTGTTCATCATAATATTTGGTGACAGGTGCAAATTATGAAGCTCTTCATTTTTCACTTTTCTCTACTGTCTTTCTCCAGCTCCAAGTGTTCCCCTCAGGACTCTGTTCTGCAACACCATCAAAGACACACAAATCATGTGCCTGTGATGTTCATATTTTATTGATTCATATCAGCACTCAAAAAATCAAATATGGTTAAAGTCATAAGTCTGTGACAGATTATGTAAATTTTTAATTATCTGAGTGGGAGATGAAGGTAAGAGTGGACAAACCACAAGAACATGGACACTCACATTGGCCAACTTCATTTCAAACTCAATGCTCTCATGTATCTCCTTGGCAGCACGGTCCCTTTTTGACCCTAGAGTCACTGCAATGTCCACTAGATACTTGTAGTATGCATCCACCAATTTCTCACTGAAGCCCTTGGTCAGGTACTCACGGCTTAAACCCAGGGATGCCTGGTCCAGCTGCAATCATAATTGAGGAATTTAAATCGACAATGAAAACTGCACACCCTTAAAGAATAGAGTCATCAGCCATGCCATACTTAAAAAGTTTATAGGAAGAAATATTTTGCTAAACAGGCAAGCTTAATTATTTTTGAGATTACAATCTTTTGGAATGTGATGCCATGTGTTTTGATACATAGGCACCAACTATCTTTATCGTTGCACCATGCATTCTGTAGTTTATTTAATTAATACACCAACACCACGACATATAGCGCAAGTCTCACGCTATACGTCGCACAACGCACATCCATAGCCAGGCTCATTCTGAACAGTATGTGACTCACACAATACACAAGACATGCTGCCACAGCACCAACTCAATGTAATGTTGTAAATCACTGAGTGTTTTTGAACTATAATTTTAACAAGAAACAATTTATGCTCCCTGTGGATGATCATATGATCAAAACATGTGGGAGCATTTTAAGTGTTTTAATGTGAATTTTAGATCATTAAATGAATATATGTGCATTTGTTGGTGTATTAATTATGTAGGCACCAACATTTTGTAAAAATTTTCCGCCTACATCTCTAGGGCTCATAACCACTGTGAGAGTCTCAGTAACTCACATTTGTCATTTGAGTTTCTCAATATGGTATTACACTTTTCTTCGGAGATGTTGTGCCATGTAATTTGGTAGAGAAGTATTAACACCAAAGGAATTTGCTGCTTACATCATCAGGATCAAATCTGAAAATGGATGTAGCAGTTTCCCCCTAAACATGTCATATTCCAAAGGCCATAAACTTAAAGAACAGATTATAGTGGTATGACTCTCAGGCATTCCTGGTTTGCTTTTTTCCTTGTCCAGACTGGCTGTCAGACTCATTCACTGCCATGCCGTGCCTTGCATGTGCCTTGGAATGGCATTTGGTGCCCAAATCATTAAGCCAGTATGTGTTGTGCATTAGTTGCTGTGGTCAAGGTTGTGTTTTGCTGTATACGCTCTCTTTAGACCTATATGTGTGTGTAAATGATATGGTATCAGTGGCGTGCCGAGAAGGGGGGGGGGTTGGGGGTGTCCAACCCCCCCTCCCCCCGAAATTCCGAAGGCCCTCCAAAATCGTTCCAAACTCAACCCGATTGTGAAAACTGTTAAAAATTGCTGAATTTAAGATGCCAACACACCAAGATGTTCGGATAAAAAGGCAGTAAAATTCTAAAACTACCTAGGTTCGCAATTGTTTTACATTAGCAATGACAAATAAATTGGCTGTCATTATAAATAGTCTTAAAGTACCAAAAATTAAGAAAC
>Ga0136643_10004602_pt1 | contig 19120 bp, 7 predicted proteins | sample TergutLab28metaG_FD_96883 | JGI IMG/M metagenome (GOLD analysis project Ga0136643, IMG submission 96883) | Labiotermes labralis P1 segment gut microbial communities from Petit-Saut dam, French Guiana - Lab288 P1 (version 3) (version 3) | ecosystem: Host-associated > Arthropoda: Insects >...
AACAAGAAACACACTTTGAAATTATGACTTTTCCACTTGGGGTGATATACTATGTCTGTTGTAACTATACCGATTATTGCAAAAATTTTGTATGAAGAATCAAAACGAGTTGCAACGCCGGAAATTTGTGAGTTTGTTTGGCGAAAAATTTATAATGAGCTCGCAGAAACAAAAATAACCGACAGTATATCCAAACCAAAAGTGATAAATAGTATATAGAATAAATTTTCAACTCAGGTAATACTTAAACTTTTTCATTTTAAGAAGCGCACGATTTGTGGCTGTTTTTCGCTGCTCCATAGCGGATTCCTTTTCCTTTTTTCCACAAAATTAGTTTGCGCTTCGACACGGCAACGCATACGCACGTTATATTTTATGCGTTGCCGTGTAACTTTTTTTAATTTTAACGAACACAGCAAAAGAGAGGAAAAGGCAGACCATCGGATGCCCAATTAAAGAAGATATCCAAGGAATTTGATGTGCCTATGGTGTGGTTAAAACTTGGAACTGTTCCGGAAAATGTCGAGATTAAAGGAATAGAAGATATATCGCTTTCAGGCAAAATGACCAGGAATATGGACGAATTCCAAACGCTTCCGCAAACGGATTATTTTAATCACGAACAAAAATGTCTTTTTACACTTTTGGCAGGATTATCCGAACATCGACGCGGACAGGCGAGAGGGTTTATTGCCGCATTATATATGGCGGAAATGTTGGATGATAAGCAGTTGGTAGTATAATTTTTGCCAATAACATCGGACAATCTTTAGGTTTTTCGGTGCTTGGACATATATGGTTGCGGTTAAGGGAGATTTTTACTTCGTTTCCTTCGCATTGGAAACGCAGACTCCTTTTCTCCCTTAGCCTTCCATAAAAATTTGATGTAATTATAATTTTCTTAATAGTCAGAGGAACATTATCATTATAAAATTTATAAAAAAAACGTTTTTTTGCGATTTTACGTTCATTGTCGAAAAAACGTTTTTTTGCTTTGCGCCAAAACGCATACGATATTCATATAACACTTGATAATTGTTATGAGCGAAAAATTCCGGTTTGGATGTTGAGCTTTCTGCAAATGCATTCAAATAAGCAGGAAAAAGATAGTTTTAGTGGGCGCTAATCGGTAGAATATGGAAAGCAATTCAGAGCATAGAAAAAACGGCAAAACCCATAAAATAATGAGTTTTGCCGTCTCTCTAAATTGGTGACCCATGGGCGGCTCGAACGCCCGACCCTTTGATTAAAAGTCAAATGCTCTACCAGCTGAGCTAATGGGTCCAACATAATCGCCTAAGTACCTGCGATATATTCTCGCTTGACTATCGGAAATATAAATGGTATAATGCAAATCATACAACAAACATAACCTGCAAAGTCAACCGACTTCGTATTTTACCATAAAATTATTACGATGTCAAGTATTAAAATGAAAATTTTTTATGCTAATTTTTTTATATTAAAGGGGGTTTATTATGTTTTGCGTAAATTGTGGGCATAAACATACAGAATCAGGGAATTTCTGCAAAAAATGCGGGGCAAGGAGGCCGGCGGCGTCTGCGCCACAATCGCCTATGCCGAATCAGGCTCAGCCTACTGGACCACAACCACATCTTCTGCAGAAACCACCGCAACCGCGTATGCGGGCGCAGCCATCTCCACAGCCGCGCCCGGCACAACCACAGCAAACACAACAGCAGCAACCATCGGCGCAGCAGAATCGGCCTCAACAGCAATTTCAGCAACCGCGGCCACAGTTTCAGCAACCCGTCGCGCCTCAGGCGCCTCAAGCCGCGCCTCAAATGCAAAAACCCCCAAAACCGCCGCGCAAACCCAGAAACGAAAATTGGGTCGGCGTTAATTTACTTAACCGCATAGGCGCGCTTTTAATCGTCATCGGCGCGGTAGCGACCGCGGCGCACGACGGGTTCCCCGAATGGGTGCGTTCGCTTATATTGTTTTTGTTTGCGCTTGCGGTTGTAGGGTTCGGCGAATTTTTGAACCGCAAAAAAACGACCGTCGCCTCAATCGGCGTATCCGCAACAGGCGTTGCGCTCATGTACGTCACAATCGCCGCAAGTTACTTCGGTTTACATACAATCGGAACATACGCCGCCTTAATCAGCTGCGTCGCGGTAACGGTTTTGGGTGTTTATCTCGCGACAAGATATAACGCGCAAATTATCGGCGTATTCGCGTTGATTGGCGGATATTTGCCGATATTCGCACTGGATTCGCTTGATAATCCGATAGTTATTGGGCTGGTCGCATATTTAGTGTTGCTTTCAGTATTCTCGCTCACCATCGCGCTTATGCGCAAATGGTCGGTAATGAACATATTCGGCTTCGTTTTAACCGTATTCGGAACATTAGCCTTAGGTTGGCAAATCGACGCGACAATCGCGCTCGCTTACGCCGGATTCGCGTTCGTTGTATATACCGCGCTTCCGTTGGTCGCGGCATATGGAGCGAAAGAGAAGCTTGGAACCCTCGACCTCACCCTTGTGATACTTAATACGTTTATCAGTTCAATTGTGATTCTCGCAATCGCAAGCAGGCTTGATATTGAAAACCTGCATTCGTGGCTATGCGCCGGATTCGCGGCATTTTACGTCGGATTGGCGTTCGTGGCGAAACGTGTGTTCGATCATTCGATTCTGCGAACAATATTCGAGCTTTCGGCGGTTGGCTTCTGCATTCTGTTTGTGCCGTTTTTCTTCGAACCGGCGCAATTCACGCTTGCGTGGACGATTCAAGGTATCATTTTAGCGGCGGGCGGAATATTAAACGGCAAAAAACTCGCCGAATACAGCGGAATAGGTATTTTAGCGTGGTCGTTTATATTCCTCTTTACGCATGATTTATTGGCGATGAATGATTTATTCGCGCCATTCATGCTTGCCCCGCAATTTACATTTAACTTCGCGTTCCTAACAACCGGCATGACGATTGTTTTTGCAAGCTATCTTGTAAAAGACAGGCACCGCGCAGGATACGGGCAGGCGCACAAAATCCTTACTTTTATAACCCTATGGATTTTCGCGATGTATATGATATTCAGATATGTTCCGCGATATTTACCCGAAGGATGGGCGGAATATATCACACCGTCATTGTGGGCGGTCAAAACGTTCGCGATCGCGTTTATTTACGCGAAAGTTAAGCTTTGGTCGGATGTTGGCACGAAGATACTTGCAAATATTATGCACTTTATTGGAATCGTTGGTCTGTTTTTCATTACAGTAAATTTGGTGGAACCTATCGTTGTCTTTGGACGAGATATTCTTAACGCCAACCTTATATCTGTCTTGGTCGCGCAAATGATAGGGTTTACCGCGGTTTTAATCTATCACATGACCGAAAAGAGAAACGCTTGGACGGTTTCGTATAAGAACATAAATATTGTAAGTCTACTGTTATCTGTCATGATGGTCGCCGGCGGCATATTTAATGACTTCTTCGGAATTCAGCCGATGTTGATCATGTTTTTATTCGTTGTCGCAATCGCGATTACAAGAATTCCCGCGATTCGCGATACAGACAAAGGTTTAGGCGTAAAAACGCTCGCGATCATCGCGCATTTGATCGGATTACTTTGGCTTTTCGGCTTCAATTCGATGCAATATCAAAACAACGTTTGGCAATTGCTTGCGATAAACGGCGCGGCGCAGATTGTCGCGATGATTGCGATAAATGATTTGTTTAATCTGTTTAGCGCGAAAATGCGCGAAAATCCGGTGAAAATTGTGATATTATCGGCGTATTTCTTGATCGTCACAACTCAAACCATGATGGTTCAAGGCGACATTGCGTTTTACAGCGCGGTAATCAGCATAATGTACGCCGTTCTGGCGCTTGCGTGGATTGTTCTCGGATTCGCGCTGCGGAACAAGGTTATGCGCTTGGCGGGACTGTTTTTATCCATGGCGGCGGTTGCGAAATTGCTGATTATTGACGTTTGGGGCGCCTCAAGCGAGATGAGAATTATCTCTCTCGTTTCGCTCGGCGTGATATTGATAACCATTTCGCTGGTCTATAATAAATTGAGCAAGGTGATTGCCGAACCGACAAATGACGAGCCCCATGAGGAGTGATTTCGTTGGAGAAGAAAATAAATGTCCACGAAGGGCATAGAAGCCGTATCGACGAGAAAGTAAAGTCGATAGGACTTGACGCCATGCCGCCCCACGAACAGCTTGAATACATGCTTTATCAAATTATCGCGCGGGGAAATACAAACGGAATCGCGCATGAATTGTTGCAAAAATTCGGAAGTTTAGAGCAAGTGTTTCACGCGAGCGAGCGGGAACTTACCACCGTAAAAGGCGTAGGCGCAAGAACCGCCAAATTTTTAACCCAAATTCCGGCAATCGCGGGAATTTATCAACGCGCGGCAATGGGCAACTCGGTGGTTTTGGATACCACCGAAAAAATGGGCGAATACGCGGCAACCCTGTTCGGCGGCAAGCTTACCGAAGAAGTATATCTTATCAGTTTGACGGCAAACAAACGATGCTTGCGGCACGACAAGGTCGCAAGCGGCGGCGTATCCGACGCTCCTGTTTATGTTCGAAATATTATGGATTACGCTATGACAAGCAAAGCGCATTCGGTGATTTTGACGCATAACCATCCAAGCGGCGAGTTGTTTCCGTCGAATGAAGATATTATTGTTACGCAAAAGGTTGCCGCCGCATTAACGGCAATGGATGTGAAGTTGTTAGACCATATTATCGTGTCCGGCAATAAATATATAAGCATGAAGAAAAGTGGTATATTTTTTTAAATTAGATAATACAAGGAAAGCCCGCCGTATGGTGGGCTTTTCTTATGTTATAGTAGGTTTTGCGAATTAATCGCTGTAAACAATACGAAGATGTGGTCTGTTCGGATAGCCTTCAGAGTCAAACCCACTTGCTCCTGCGTTTAGGAACGCCGCTAAGTGATTAGTTCCGAAGAATTGGAAACCTATCGTTGTCGCGTTTGGATTTTGCTCTAAATATTGTCGTATATGTGGAAGTATATCAGGTGAAGTGACCGGAATATTCGCGTCTAACCCTGTTGTATGTTCCCATACAATATTAGTGCGGTAAGAAATCAATCCTAAGTTTCTTGCCGCGCCGTAAGTTGGTATGGCGGTAGGATTAACATTTGCCGCAAGCGCGGGCGTAAGGAGATAAGCGTTAAAGCGACTGTTAACATTGTTAGAACCGGTGTCGCCATTGGTTCGCATGCCTATATTGATTGAATATATATTATCCAAATCATCGATAATTTCAGATATATCGAATGTCATGAAAAACAGTCTATGCCGATTACCGTTATTATTGCTAAACGCGCCGTTGCTTACTCTGCCGTCAAGCACAGTATTCGCGTTGCTCGGTGTATTATCGCCGGAAGTTGCCGGAGTGCCTGTGTTTCCGGCAAAGTCAATTCCGACAAGGTTGGTTGTAACGATATTTTCCATTCGCGGCACGGTGAATTCAGCCATTCTTGCCGGAAGCCACGGATTCATCAAGTTTGTGCTGTCCCACATAAAGGCTCGGACGATACTCGCGTTTGCGGGGATTCTCGTGCTTACATTCATATATCCGCTTCGTTCAATTGTTGCCGTTGTTGCGCCCGCGAACCTCTCCTGCTGTGTATAAAACACATATACATTTTCGTAGTATGTTGACGAATACTCGCATACCTTATATACGTCATATTTCGCATATACGGCGACGATCAACATCGAATTGCCGGGGCGCGGTTGTGTAACATTTAACGTTACTTGGCTGTTAATTCCCGACGGAGTGGTGTTAACGCCAACTATTTCTAAAGCCGGAAGAGTGGGGGCGTTGTTCGTAATATTCATTCTAAACACCGACGCCCTCGCCCATGTGTGTACGTAAACGATTGTATCTCTCGTTTCGTTCATATGGAAATGAAGAACGCTTGTTGCGAGAGTTCTCCATTCTCTTGAATCAGGGTCGAATACGATCAAAGTTCCGCCCGGGTTTGCGAACATCAGCCCTGTTTGGTCAAAGAATAAAAGTCTTGGGCGCCAGTTTCCGTCGTTTCCACCTGTGTTTATCTGCGTTTGAGAAATTATATCCAAATTTTCGGGGTTAATTTCAATAATGATTCCGCCGGAAATCCCCCAAAGTCGTCCGTCGGGAGCAAACGCAAGTTGCCCAATATGCTGACGCGCCAGAGGTGTTACTTCTTGTATTACCTCTCCGCTCGCTACGTCAAATATAAATAGCGACGCGCGCGTCTCGGTAGGAGCCGGTCCAAGTCCGCCGTAAATGGTGGTTGAACCCCAAACGCGTCCGTCTCTATACGCAACGCCGCTTACGCCGCGTGTCGGGAACCTGTGTTGCGCGATTTGTTGCCTTGTTGCTATATTGTAAACGGTAAGCGCGCCTCCGAGATGCCCTGCCGCGCTAATTGTTCCGACCGCCAATCGGTTGTTGTATGCCGACATTGCGAACGGGCGGTTTTGATTTTGCCCGAACTCGGGAAAGTCAATCGTTGAATTATTGGTAGGGTTAAATTCGGTAACTCTTGCGCCCATATATCTTCCGATATACAATCTGTTGTTATAGGATATAAACCCTTCCGCTTGCCCCATATTTCCCGACCAAGATCTAACGCCTGTTTGCGCGTTTACTCTCGCGAGACCTTGCGGTCCGCCCATATACGCGCTTGCGTAAAAATCATCACCTAAAAATCCTAAATTTTGCACCGCCGGCTGTGCCCCTCTTATAACGTTTTCCCTTCTTATTCTGCTTCCTGTAGCAAAATTAATAAAATCCAAATGTCCTGTGCCCGAATGAACTGATACAACAATCTGGCCGTTGAGATTTGGGTTTGTCGGATGGGTTAAATTCGCAATACCCATTCCTTGAAGGCCGTGATTTGGGAATGGAGAAGGGTTTGCTCCTGTAGACGTAACCGCGCGAGTTTCAAGATTAAATCTTTGCCACCCCCTGTCCGAGCGGGTGAAATAAACAAATCCATTGATATTTCCGGTTGGCAGACGCCCCGCCGATGGCCAATTTCCAATCCATTGCTGAGTCGTTAAATCGAAAATTGCCATATGCCAAGCGCCGTAAACTAAGGCAAATAAATAATTATCCACCACTCGCATATGCTCATACCTTGCTCGGTTCGCTATATTAGGATTCGGAAGTTGCGTAACAACGCCCGTTTCGATGTTTCTTCTGAAAAAACGCGCGTTTGACGTATTTTCTCCGCCATATAGATATCCGTTGTGATATGCAATGGCGCGAATGTTTATACCTGTGCCAAAAACCGGACCCAAATTTGTAAATGTACTTGTAGCTTGATTAAATCTGAAAATTGGGTGAGTTCCTCTTGTATTCGTGAAATACAGGTTGTCGTCGTCGTCAAGCGCCATGCCGGTAACGGCTCCGCGGCCGTTCATCGGCCAAAATTCAAGCCTTTGCCCTTCGTCATTGTCAGGAGAATATCTGTAAAGCCTAACAGTTTCCGGGTCGCCGAACCCGGCAATATAAACACGTCCATATGAATCAACGATCATTTCCCAAACGGTTCCTGTGCGAACCGTAAAACTGTACATCGATATAGGAGCGTCGGGGTTATCTATACAAACAACATTTAACATTGACCCCTCGCCGCCCCCGGCAACGCTAAGCACGATGTATTGGTAACGGTTTTCATCTTCGTTCCACCGTCTTGTGGTGGCGGACATATTTGTTGACGCCACTGCCCCAAGCGGAAATGGTGAACCTAGGTTGACCGGCGTACTTGCGGTTACTAAGTCAATTCTCTCTCGTCCTGTGTTTGAGACAGCCGGCTGAATCGGCATAAGAGCGAATACTAATAGCATAATCAGCAATAATGCGGTAATTTTTTTCATTTTTATAAAACCCCTTTCATTTCTACTTTCATTTCCAATCATTTTACCACATTTTCTTTGCTTTTGCAACCCTATTTTCGTAATATTACCGATAATCCAACATTTTCAAAATTTTTCAAAATTTTTACATATCAAACATAGCATCATACGAATAATATGAAAGCAGAATGACAATTATCACATGTTTTGACTTTTTAAGTTGACAATTGTTGAAATTTGTGTTATTTTTATGGAAAAATACAACATATTTTCAAAAAACATTCAAATTTTACTTAAAGTTTAGGAGCGTGTTCTTATGAAAAACGTGAAAAAAGTGCTGGTACTTTCGATGGCTTTAATTTTTATTTTCGGAATTTTCGGACAAATTTCGCTCATTTCTTATGCGAATATCGGAAACTTTGATATCATCGACGGCACACCTGTGTTAACTGTGCCGCCCGCAAGTTTAAGGGACGGCGAAATTTGGACGGGTAAATCCGTAGAATACAATGGTGATGGAACCGCGACAATAACCCTTAAAGCGTGGGGAAGCACATATGTTGACACTTCCGGAAACGCCCGAATGCCTCTTTGCGAAAGTGATGAATATGTAACCATTACCGATCATATAGGCGAATTTCATCTTGGCGCGTTGCCTTCCGGAGTTGTTGCCGGTGCCGGCAATACGGCAATTTGGAGAATTCATCAAGATGATATAATCGGACCAGCGCCGGCGCAAGTCTCTTACATCATTTTTTTAGACGAAACCGACTGGAGAACAGGTTATTGGTATTCAAGTGGCGCGGCGGACGTTAGGTTTTATCCTGCCGAGGGAAATCCTTTTTATTGGACGCGGAAAGAGACGACATTTAATGCGTTTGACGCGAGCGTAAGTTGGAATAACGGCAACGGTTTTAACAACGGAATGATTATGGATAACATACTTGGAATCACCATTTCCTTAGGCGCGAACCGCAGTCCGGCTGAACAAACCGCCGATCAATCGACTTTCCCCGCACATTGGGCTAATAATGCGGTGATTAATGGCCAACTATACTATTGGCATCTTGAATGGACAAGAGGCGGCGGCCCTAAATCACATTTTTTTACCATTCGAGACGCGGAAGGGCCGGGAACGAATATTAGATATGAATTGGTTTTTCCAAATCCGGGCGGAAACACATCTATTCCGGGCGGCAGAACCATTATAAGTGAAGAATATTTCCACAGAAGTGTCGAGCCGGACAATCCGGACACGCATTTTACTTGGGACGGAGCGGCGATTATTTCTCGATTGGATATTATCGCGCAAATTCAGCTACAAGAATACATATTGCCGGTTGGATATTTGCAGATTAATAAAATTTTGGAAGGCTGGTTTGAAGAAGATTGGGGCGTCGGCGCCGAAACACAGTTTAGCGCGATTATGACGAACCAAGATGGATATTACTTAACATTTAGCGTCGAGCCGGGAATCAATACATTCACATATACCGGGCTTGTTCGCTATAGAGAACTGACAACCGTAATCACGTTTTCGGAAGACAATCCTGCCATAATCGCGGAAATGCCGGTGAGAGAGACGCCTTTGCCGAACGCACGCATTAAAAGATATTTTGTGGAAGAGATTCTTGATTACGACACCGACCGAATTATTGTGACGTATAGTTTTGGCGCGAACGGTTTTCAAGTCACGGAAAACGAAACTGAATATGTAACGGTAACAAACGAATTCCTCCACGGTATAGGATATTTGGAAATTCACAAATTTTTTGACGGATTTCCGGCGGATTGGGGCGTTGACGACGACACCGTGTTTTTTGTGCGGATTTGGGACGTTGATCACGACAACTATCTGCTGTTCAAGGATTATCAAGAACCTGATGGCAGTTTTCGGCACATTGGCGACCATGTTTTCGGTTTAGACGAAGATTTTGGGGGCACGCCCATATTGGAAATTCCGATCAGTGTCAGCAATCCTGTCACACTTTCCAATTTGTGGACGTGGGGAAGATATGAAGTGCGCGAGGTTCGTCCGACGGTTAACGAGCCGATAGAAGCGAAATGGGCGGCGTTTTGGAATAACATTGATCTTGACCGCAATTCGACGTCGGGCGGCGTTTGGACAGATGGCGCTTGGATACAAGAGGTTTGGCTTGAACACTGGGAGTATGTAGAAGAAATAATCGATCAAAATGCTTGGAACGCTGACGATGATTGGGTTTGGGGCGTCGCGTATTCGGATAACAACGGAACAAGGAAATTGCATTTTGACGAAACCATCGTTATAACTATGACCAATCGATATAAGTACAGTTCAGGAAACATGACGATTACTAAAGAACTGTTAGGCTATCCCGCCGATTGGGGCGTAAACGATGACACCATATTCCATGCGAAAGTATGGAGTGTTCCCGACGTTGCGAATCCGGAAGTTAGGCATATGTTGATATTTGAGGAAATTTTCCGGTCGCAGATCATGAACGGAACACCTCGGTGGATGAATGGAAATCTTGTTTATCGGAATATTGGATATATAAACAGCGTAACGGGCCTTCCCGTGTTTTACTATCCGGGAGATAGATATATTGAGTTTATATATCGGATTCCGTTTAGCGTGAATTCGCCCGCGTTGTTGATTGACTTGCCTGTGGGAGATGACTATAATTACATAGTTGAAGAATTCTTCGATGACGGCGTTGTTACTGACCACATCAATATAACTTACACGTTTAATAACGGCGAGCCTATTCCCGTCGGCGGAATTAAAGTCAGCGGCGATAAAAACAGCAGTCTTATCGTAAATGTGCGAAACGAGTACGCCTATGGAACGGGAAATTTAGTTGTCGTCAAAGAACTTGCCGGCTTTCCTGAAGATTGGGACGTATATGAATTCACCGAATTCTTCGTAGCGGTCAGAGAAGTCGGCTCAAACGAATTTTTGAAATTTTCGCCGCAATTGAATGGTACTATGCGATATATTCCCGCCGACAAAAGCTATGTGGGCGATACAGTATGGCTTTTGCCGTTCAGCGCGGCGAATCCGATCATTATAACCGAACTTAATTCGAATTTGGTATATGAAGTGGTTGAGCTTTGCAAGGACGGAAAGTGTATTTACGATATATTTGCCATCGGATTTGAAGTTGAGATCAACTATGACCGATCCGCTTTTTCCGAAGGCGGAAATATGATAGCGACGGTTATAAACAGGTTCGAGCATGGCTTTGGAACTCTTAGAATTAAAAAAGCGTTGGTCAACGCTTCGTCACCTATAGACGATGACTATTGGTTTTACGCGCAGGCCAGAGATTCGGCGAGCACGTATCATTTGCTCTTTGTTTTAGAAGACGAGGCTGAAAATCTTTGGCGCCATGTGGGAAATACCTCTGATTGGGACGAAGCGGACGGAGAAACCGGAATTGTGGACAGAATTCCATTTAGCGTAAGCAACTACGCCACCATAATAAATCTATGGTCGGGTCGTGTGTATGTTATCGAGGAATTGCCGGGCGTTCATACGGCGATACATGAACCTTTAGGCATAATGTGGAACGGCGATGTATTAACGTCACTTATAACGAACCATTTCCCGCCAAATCAGGCGCCAAGTTTCAGTGTAACATACGACGGTAACGGAAATACAGGCGGTTTGCCGCCCGTTGACGATTTGGAATATTACGAGGGTGAAAATGTGGTAATCCTAGGTCGAAATGACTTAGTCAGAACCGGTCATGTATTTATAGGTTGGAATACCGAACGCGAGGGCGACGGCGAATGGTATCAGCCCGGCGATATGCTCACTATGCGCGATCATGACGTAACCCTTTACGCGCAATGGGAGCCGTGGGAGCCTATTTATGAAACTTTTACGGTGATGTACGACGGCAACGGTAACACAAGCGGCTCCGCCCCGATTGACAATTTGGAATATTACGAGGGCGAAACGGTTGTAATCCTAGGTCGAAACGACTTAGCCAGAACCGGTCATGTGTTTATAGGCTGGAATACCGAACGCGAGGGCAACGGCGAATGGTATCAGCCCGGCGATATGCTCACTATGCGTGATCACGACGTAACTCTTTACGCGCAATGGGAACCGCGGGGGCCTGTTCCTTACGTCTTTACGGTAACTTACTATGGCAACGGCAACACGGGCGGTTTCGTGCCGATTGACGCTTTGTTATATTACGAGGGTGAAACGGTTGTAATCATGGACCGAAACGACTTAGTCAGAGCAGGGTATAGATTCCTCGGTTGGAATAAGCAAAGGCACGGCTGCTACAGCCTCCGTCGTCCGGGATACACTTTCGCTAAAGCCAATAAAAATGTATATCTATACGCGCAATGGGAACCTGTGAACATCACAGCACCGCCTGTTTTCAAGGTAACGTATGACGGTAACGGTCATACAGGCGGTGAACCGCCTGTTGACGCTAACGAATACGAGGCAGGCGACGTGGTTACAGCTCTAAATCGAGGCGATTTAGTCAAAAGCGGGCATAACTTCCTGGGTTGGAATACAGAAAGAGACGGCAGCGGCGAATGGCGTCAACCGAGTAGTAGTTTTACAATGCCAAATCGGGATGTAACGCTTTACGCGCAGTGGGAACAAACCGGCGGCGGTGGTCCTACAACGGTTCCTCGTATAACCGAACCTCCTTTATATACGGTAACCTATAACGGAAACGGTCATACAGGCGGCTCGCCGCCGGTTGACGGCCGGAGATACCGTTCGGGAGAAACTGTGACAGTTTTAGATTCGGGGAACCTTAGCAGAAGTGACTACAGATTCATCGGCTGGAATACCCAAAGCGACGGAAGCGGCAATTGGTATCAATTGAGCGATACGTTTACCATGCCGACCGGAAATGTAACGCTTTACGCGGGGTGGCAGCCTGTCGCCCCTACACGATGGGACTTTTTCACAGGAGAACATATTTGGTATATCCGCGGATATGAAAACACCGAAATGCGGCCCGATAATTACATTACCCGCGCGGAAGTTGTAATGATATTTTATCGTTTGTTGCGCCCTGAGATGAGAGTGGTTCAGTCGAATGTTACTTTCGTTGACGTCGCAAGCGATGACTGGTTTGGGCTTGGCGTAAGCGTTCTTGCGTATCATGGAATTTTCACAGGTTACGAAACCGGCGAATTTAGGCCGCACGCGCATATTACAAGACGCGAGCTTGCGGCGGTTGTGTCACGGTTTGATCGTTTGCTTGAATCGGACACAAGCCCATACGCAGACGTCACCTCCGACGATTGGGCGTACAAATATATCCTTTCGGCAACCGAAAAAGGTTGGTTTGTCGGATACGGCGGTTTATTCCGCCCGGAATTTAATCTTACTCGCGCCGAGCTTGTAACCGCGGTGAATCGTATGCTTGAAAGATACATCGCGCTTGAAGATATTCCCGATGATGTGTTTAACTTCCCTGATTTAGACCGCACACACTGGGCATACGCGGCATTTATGGAAGCCGCGCATTCTCACACATTTGAAAGAATCGACGATAGCATAAACGAAACATGGACGGCGATTTTAGGAACCGGTTTGGACGCTCCATACAATCAATAACATACTTAAAAAATAGCGCAAGGCTTGAATTTTAAAGCCTTGCGCTATTTTTTGACGGTTGGACCGGGTCGAACATTACGTCGGTGAAAAGTCAATTAAGTTTGTCCCCGATTCGGTGCTTTAAGAGGTTGTATTTAGTGAAAACAATTATTTTGCGCCCCAAGGTGAAGGGGAGGGAACAAGGTACAGTCGATTGCCGTGTTCCGGCATTATAAATTTTATTATGATAAGGGAGGGTATGTTATGTTTAATACTCAAACAAGGAAATTATTTTCAGTTTTAATTGCTTTTACAATGCTTTTCTCGCTGGCGGGCGGCATCGCCGTTTTTGCCGATTCTGAGAATGACGGGGATGTGCAGACGACCGAGTCGGTTGTCTCTTCCGACATTTCTTCGGAAGATGGCGGCGAGACATCCAATGTAATTGCTGACGCGTCGGAAACCGATACTGACGCGCCGGAAGAGGGCGAAGAAACGTCGGAAAAAGACTTAAATTTAGACGATGATGATGAAGAAGCTGATATTCCTCCTACCGAAGACGGTTCGCCTGAGGCGGACATCGACGAAGATTCGGAAGACGGAATAGATGACGAAACAGAAGAGATTGACATGCTGATGAGCCTATTTGCGCTGGCTTCGGGAACATCGTGGGACTTGAGCGACTTTATCACGGGCGCAAACATGTATGATATTAGCGATTCCGCAAACCCGGTACTTATAAATCCGGGAGATCCTACTTACATAGGCGATACATACAAATTTGTGCTTGATTTCGCGGAAACGCCGAGCTTGCAGCTTGAATATACCAACAGCAATCCGCCTTATCCCGACGGAGTTCTAGTTTATCAACTGCCTGCCGCACTTAACATTCAAAACGCGGTCGCTGAAACACCGATTCGTATAGCGAATAACGCCATCGTCGGTTGGTATACAATCGATACAAGCGGCTTAGTTTTAGTATGGTTCAATGATGTTGACCAAAACGGTAATCCGTCTGATTACAACTATATTGATTTCACTAATGTGACCATCAGGCTTGAAATTTTTGCGCAACTTACCGATTCGGGCAGCGGTTTAGATTTCGGCGGCGGTAATGTAATAGAAATCAGCCCCGAATATCCGCCGCCATCGTTAGGCGTTCATAAAGATTCAAGGTATGACCCCGCTGCGGGCATAATATACTATATGATTACCATCACGGCTTTGGGCGTGCCCGGAGGCGATCCTGTAACAAATATTACGCTCGCCGACGCGCCGACCATAAACGGACAGTCTATAGTGAACGATCATGTGAATTCGAACGCGTTTTCCGCTTTCACTTATACCGTGAATCAAGTCGGAATGCCCCCGGGAACCTTAACGCCCATGTCTGTAAATTGGCTTGACGACCCCGCTGTGTTTTCATACGACTTTGCGGAATCACTCAATCCGGGCGATTTTATAACCATCAGGTATAATCTTAACATTAATACGTTGATTATAAACAATCCGACTCTTGTTCCAAGCACGCTCAACTATAATTTCTCAATCGGAAATCAAGTTTCGGTCACAAGTCCTGATATTAGCGGTACTGTAATCGATACGACAACAGACCCTGTGAGCAAAGTTTTCCCGATTTCAAAGAGTGCTGTGCTTGTTCCTCCGGTAAATACGGGTGATTCGTACCAAATTCAATGGACAATCACGGTAGGTGATGGCGCCTTGACACGCCTGAACGGCGGAACGATAACAGATACGCTCGGACCGAATTTATTCTTGCCGACCGCAGACCAGATAGATATATCTTTATACGCGCAAAACAATTCGACTCCGGTAGTAAGCGATAATCTGCTAAATCTATCCGGGGATTTAAACCCCTCGTTTGACAGCGGTACAGGGGCGGCGCCTTACACAACTTTCGAATTAACAATACCCGACCCATACACAAATGGTGATATTTACCAAGCAGTGATTGTTTTTTACACTGACATCAATCCGCCGCCAAGACCGGGCATGCCGGCGGTTATTTACACAAACTATGTGGAATACAACGACGGTCATATGGACATAGGCACAACCGGCAAACTGCCGCTGACGCCGGCAGGTCCCGCAATTCTTACTAAAACCACATCAGGCATATGCGGAAGACCGGAAATCGGATATTTTATAGATTATACGATTACGCTTAATGTTCCTGCGGGACTTTTGGGGCAACCGCTCTATCTTTTCGACACTTTGGGAATGATGCCGTCCGGTGCATACATACCGAATGTTCCGCAAAACTTTATAATTACCGCCATAGACCCTGCTACCGGAGTTGCGCCTGTGGTTCCGTTGGTATATAGCGGACCTACGCCTTATTATCAACTTGGCGGAAACTCGTGGTCGGTATTCTTCGGCACGAGCGTAGGCACCGACCCGTCGCAAGCGTTTTGGCAGTATAACAGAGAAATGCAGCTTATTATAACGTATCAGATACAGTTAGACGCCGCTACGGTTATCGGCCTGCAAAGCAACGCCAACAACATGGTGCAAAACACGGCATATTTGATAAACAGCGTAGGAGTGCCGCAAATAGCGTCGAACCTACCCAACTATAACGTCGTTGGCGCGCAAAATATGAATGACTACTGGCCAATTTTTAAAACAGCCATAGCGACGGCTAATCCTTCGTTGTTTAACTATACGGTGAGCATTAAGGGTGGATATTCTTTAAGCCCCAATCCGTTGTTTATGTCGGGCTCAACTCCGATTTTCACGGATACTTTCGATGACCGACTTGAATATGTCGCGGGTTCGTTCTATATGGTTAACACATCGAGCAACCCGGTAAGATATTTCGCTCCGATAACCGATGTAACCGTTAACGGCAACGAGTTCAGCGTAGTTCTTAGCGATTTGTACGAATTTACCGCTCCGCCACTTGCGGGCGGCGCGCAAATCGGAACGGCTCCGCCTGTTGATTGGTTCGCGGTGAAGAATAATTTCGAGGCGCACTATCAATTGCATCTCTTAGACGCCGAGCTTGCGCTTGCGCAGCCGAATTTGGTAAACACCGTTTCGATAGAGGTAAATCCGGGCGAATGTATGTTTGAAAACGGTACTCAAGTGAATTATTCTCCGAATCCGTTGGCAAAAACTATGACGCCGGTATCGACCGGCTCGAACATGATAAATGTAGAGATTATTATCAATCCTACCGGCGGCGTTATGTTTGCTCCGGATAGTTCGGGTGTTGGTCCGGCTGAAATTACCGCGAAGGACGAGCTTACCAACTTAATGCTGTACCTAGACACAATCACAATCTATACTCAAACTGAAGTTAACGGCATTTGGGACGGCATATGGACGCAACAAGCGATAACCTTTAACAGCGGCGATGTATGGAGCGTTAATGTCGTCAGCGAAAGCGAAGTTGATTTTATACTTCCGAATGAGCAGCCGATTAGGATTGTATATACCGCGCTTGTAACAACGCCTGCGGGGCAAACGGGGCAAATCAGTAACAAAATAAGCATATTCGGCGACCAAAGCGACGCCGGCAATGACCAATATACAGTTGACGATTCGCAAGTGGGAGCGGGCGCGAGCGTGGTGGATCTTAGAGTATTTAAACAAGGTCCTTCGCCGACAGACAGAAGCGCTACAGTTAACTTAGGCGGCGCCGTATTTAACCTTTATGTGGCAGATGTTACAGACCCCACGAATTATCAAGCTCCGGGAAATCTTGACGTTGCGTTCCCCGTAACAGGAACAGACGGCGTAGTCAGAGATTTCTACCTTCTTTTAGAAGATGTGACTACTGATTCAGACGGCATGGCGTTATTTGAGGACAATTGGATTACAGGATCGTACAAATTCCTGTTCCTATTGGTTGAAACAGGAGCGCCTAACGGCTATGTGCTTCCTGACGGTGATAGTGCTTATACATACTTTACTATTAATCCTCAAATACCAGGCACGGAAATAATTTATCACGAAGATGTGCTGGGGAATACTATCAACCCGATATCCGACTTTATAACCATTCAAAACGAGTTGTATGATCCGCGCGGAAGCTTGACAATCACAAAAGCGTTCGAGAATCTGCCGAATGGTATAAATGTATTCAACTTTGTATCGCAAATTACGTTCTTGGTTGTGGGCACAGGCTCGGACGGTAGTGAAGTATATAACGAAACAATCGCTTTGCAAGGCGGAAACTTCACTTGGAATCCGAATACGAGCAGGTATGAAATCACGTTGACTGACTTGCCGCTTGGAAGCTATCGCGTGTATGAGAGTGGTGGTAATGCAGTCGGCTATATCTTTAACCGACCGACCGTGCCGGAACTTGCAGAGATAGCGGCTGATGGCGACAACGTGATTGTGAATTTCGTGAACAGTTATACTTTCGTTCCACCGCCGCCGGTGCCTACTTTGGTTATTCATAAGGTGTTCCATGGTTTGGCACACGACAATTTGCCGAGAGAGTTCTTTATTCGCATAACCGGTCCGAGTAATTTTGACGAAACGTTGAATCTTGACGAAGCAATATCGGGCAAAAACTTTATAGGGCTTGAATTCGGCGAATATACGGTAGAAGAGTTTAACTTCAACGTTCCCGGGTTTAGAGTTTTGGAAGTATTGATAAACAACGAACGGCTGACATTGCCGCATAAGTTCAGTATAACTGCCAATAACCCGCACATATTTATCAATATAGATAATTTCTACATACCCACAAAAGAGCCTTTAGGAAGTTTGACAATAACGAAAGAATTTGAAGGACTTCCGGTTGGAATAAACGTCTTCAACTTCGTGTCACAGATTACGTTCCTGGTAGTTGGCGAAGACAGCGCGGGGCACGAAATATATAGTGAAGAAGTAAAATTACAAGGCGGAAACTTTGTATGGAATCCGCTGAAGGGCAGATATGAAATCATTTTGATTAATTTGCCTTTGGGACACTATAAGGTTTATGAACACGGTGGAGACGCGGTCAGATATATTTTGGATCGTCCGAATGTTCCAGAACTTGCGTCCGTAACAGTTCCTAGCAGGCACGGAATAGTGCATTTTATCAACAGCTATGCCGAAGTTCCACCGCCGCAGCAAGTGGGATCGCTAACCGTGCGCAAGGTGTTCGACGGGCTGACACAAGCGCAAATCCCACAAAACTTTGAGCTTGTCGTCAGAGGTCCTGATAATTTCGAAAAAATAATCAGACTTGCGGAAGCTTTGGAGGGAGTTCGGATTGACGATCTTGTTGTCGGAAGCTACACAATTACAGAACGCAACAGCCAGGTTGCAGGATTCAATATGACTGTGAATCCGGCGTTGCCATATACTGTAAATGTAACTGTGGATTCGGATATAGAAGTCATAATCACCAATGTATATCGTATTCCGCCGACACCTCCGGTGCCACAACCGATACCTCCGAGACCGATTACACCTACGCGGCCACCGGTATATCCGCCGCCAATCAACCCGCCGCCGACACATCCGCCGACACATCCGCCGATATATCCACCGGTTGAGCCGCCGATATATCCGCCAATCGAACCACCGTATCCGCCGGTAGAACTACCATATCCTCCGGATATAATCGAACCACCGGATATTGAAAATCCTACGGTGCCGACTGAACCGACAGAACCGGGCGAGCCGCCTCAAGCGCCGCAAACAGGCGATCAGCGGCAAAC
>Ga0136643_10004603_pt1 | contig 19119 bp, 11 predicted proteins | sample TergutLab28metaG_FD_96883 | JGI IMG/M metagenome (GOLD analysis project Ga0136643, IMG submission 96883) | Labiotermes labralis P1 segment gut microbial communities from Petit-Saut dam, French Guiana - Lab288 P1 (version 3) (version 3) | ecosystem: Host-associated > Arthropoda: Insects >...
TCCTAGACAACCTGATGATGGCCAATACAGGCCGAAACATGTAGTTGTTTCCATTACATAGTCATTAAATACACCTCAGTGATTAAGTTGTGTTTGACTACATACCTTTTCATAGTTGCATACACACACAACGGGGATGACACATTTCCTAGATGGTATGTGCGAATTAACCTTAAGCAGCAATTCTGCTGGCTGCAGGTAGCAGCAAACAAGGACACGATTTAATACTGTACTTATAGGTATTTTTAAGAGATTCTACAGCCAGTTGGAAAAAATACATTAGAACTCCACTTATCCGGACGCTGGTTATCCGGATCGCCAATTATCCGGTTCGGCTTGGCCCTTTAAGTAAATTTATCGAGAATTGTACAAAACTAACTTGCCTTAAAATTATCGGTTATTGGATCAAGTACAGTACAGTGTGGTGGTTTCAAGAAATTTTAATCAGGCGTGGTCGAACAGCTTCGACGTAGATACATACTGTAAATAGTAACAACCGAAGGGGTTCCCAAATTAGACAAAGAATTCCGAAATTCCTCGTCAGCTGTGAAAGTTGACGGTCATCACCCTAATTCCTGCACTTTCCTCCCCAGCGCTTTTGTTTTGCGCATGACTGACGTGGCCTCTAACAGCTACCATCCAGTCGCGACGGTGGTTGTGAAGACGTTACGTGGTGAGCAGTTCGTGTTTAAAATCGTGCCGTACAATTGTACAAGTTTTGTGTAAAGAACATTTCTGTAGGATTTTCGGAGTGATAGTGCCAAAAAGAAAAGTATTGTCTTTACTATCCTTGACTTCATCAAGTAAATCTGCACGTCAGACATTTTCGCTCTGAAATTGTACTACATCTCTTTATGGCTTAAATTTTTCCCCAATTGTCAAATACATATAAAGAATTATGCATGAATGTTTTATTTGCTCGGAAATAAGTTTGTGGTATAAAATAGCAGCTTTTTAAATTTTTTCCACTTTGTTGTTAGTGTAACCTATTTTCAAAGAAAAATCCAATTATCCAGATTTTCTTCATATCCGGATGGCTCGGTATAAAATAGCTTTTTAAATTTTTTCCACTTTGTTGTTAGTGTAACCTATTTTCAAAGAAAAATCCAATTATCCAGATTTTCTTCATATCCGGATGGCTCGGTATAAAATAGCAGCTTTTTAAATTTTTTCCACTTTGTTGTTAGTGTAACCTATTTTCAAAGAAAAATCCAATTATCCAGATTTTCTTCATATCCGGATGGCTCGCCATCCCAGTTAATCCGGATAAGTGGAGTTCTGCTGTACTAGGCTTGTGTGGCGGCACGTAGTGTGATTGTTGTGTGGTAGTAATACACTGCGTTTCAACAAAAATAACACATTCCCTGTTATTACTGTTTAATATATTAGAGCAGTGCAGTTAATAGTACCTGTAAAAAATTATACTAGAAAAGAAGAGACTGTGTGATATAACTATTTTCACTGTCAAATGTCACGATTTCTTCTCGTGATAGTGATACCAGAGAAGCAAAATGGTCAAAAGCATTGCTCTGAGGACATGATCTTAGCTGATACCGTGGAACTCTGAGTATTACTTTGTGCATGTATAGCAAGGTCAGAAGAAGTGGTCTAGTAAAGAAAAGAAATTACAAGAATTAAAATAGCCATTATGTATTCGTAGACTTCGTTGTGTTACACACTTTAAGAGGAGTGAACAGCAGATGAAGCAGTTACGTTCCAAACAGCCGTTGGTACCCACATAGCATACTGCGTGGTGTCATGACCAAGAAGACCTCACATACGTAGCATGAATTGAATTGGCTCACAATGGCGTACGGATGTTGTGTTGTTGGTGGTGATGATTATGATACTCCCGTAAATTCCATGATAGGAAATTTATTTACCAGCCGACTAACAAGTTTGTATCATAGATTTGGCCTTTTGGAACAATTAACTTGGCAACATTTAAGATTTTTTTTAGGGCGTACCTCATCATCGTGTTTCTCTTCGTAAAACATCACCATGTACCGGAATTAGCAGTAGAAGCTAGTAACATTCTTTCTGCGTTGGTTCCATAGGCAGAGCCACTCTAAAACTTTGGTCCTTACCTAGGGAAGTAAGATAGTAGGTGTTCCGTATTCTTATCCTGCAAATCTGATTAAGAAAATGGGTTTCAAAAAAAATGCTGATGTGATGAACAATTGTAAGAGAATAATAGTTTCAAATGTTGTGCCGTACCATCTGTAAATACCTTGGGACTCAATTAATTGATTCTTTCATCAATATCTCGAGTCTGTTATCTGTTAGTTACAGTAATGGGCGTCACATCACTAGTGTAACAAGAAGCACATATAATTTTAAATTCGATGTAAATCTGTTGTGGGCTGTTTAGCATTCGAACTGTTATATGTGGGATGTACCCAGATGGAACTATACCCAAAACTGACTGTTATGCTTGCGGTTTGATGTTATCACTTTATGAAGAATATAGAGAACACACTATCATTTAATTGTGATAAAATTACTTTTTATTATTTAAAATTGACCGCCGATCCCAGTAGCTGCGCGGTCTAAGGCTTGGGTTTGCGGCTGCTTGCTTTCTGGGATTGGGGGGTTCGAAACGCGCCCAGTACTTGACTCATCTTCCTTCGTCCCCGTACCCACGCCTCCCCCCGCAAACTTGCCAGTATTGTGCTTCTAGCGTTCTCGCTATTCGAATTAGTTGCCGCGTTATCGCAGTGTTTGTGTTCAGAAAGCAACAAGAAGAATGGAGAAGTCGGTTAATACCCACAGTAGGCTAAGGTATTTCTTAACAAATAAAATTTTCTTATTACAGATTATGTACAAGTACGTACATATGATTTTCATTGTAAAAACGTGTAACAACACGTTTTTTCATTGCCTATGCAGCGCTTTGATGGAAAAGCATGGCTTTTATTCTGTCATCCCTTGAAACCGTACATGATATTGTACAGTACAGGTACTGTATATTTTCATTGATCTATCATCTCTTGAGGATTAGGCTAAAACGTCAGAATCCCTTACTTTCATACGTACGATAGAGAGAGGGAGAGGGAGGGAGAGAAAGTACAATGTAAATGTACAGTATACCATACAGTACACTTTGTTATTACTTTATTTAATGTTGGTAATGTCTTACTGTGTGTGTATTATCAATGAAACTTTACCGTATTTATGTATGTTACACGAATATATTTATATTTATGTGTAGCTTTCGGTATTATCCGCGGTTTCACGTAACCGCGGTAGGTCTTGGAACGTATTACCCGTGGATACGGGGGTCCACCTATTTATATATCTACAAAATGGTAATACCTTAGATTAGGAAACAGTTTTCCTATTTGCACAGTTCATTAGTAAATAGTACCTACCATTCGACGCTATAATGTGTAGCCTGAGCTACTAAAAGAGTCGTTAAATAAATCGTGAACAAATACAGTAAATATATCGCCGCCTTCGCCGTCATTGTAATCATAATTATTCTATGTTTACCCATTACATAACATTCAGTGAGATATTGTGGATTAAATTGGGAGGGTTGTGGAAGAATTTGAAATGACATTGAGTTTTATAGGCAGCGCAGCCGTTACGTGAATTGGTTGGCCCGACTTCGCTGGAGAAGCGCCTGACATTTTCCTGACGGTCTGCTTTCGCGTAGAGACCAACTGTAGAACCTCACCGTCTATGCGGGAGGCTGAGATGAGACGACGTAAAGGTAAAGCAATCCCTGTACAGGCCTCGACATGCCTTCAGGATATCAGGAGGTTCAAGCTACCAGATTTAAAGACAATCAGCCCTCGAAGGCGGTAAGGTTGTCAGCCCTACGCACCGGCCGCCTTTACTCCTAGGAAATATTACTGGTACTCATTTCTGTTAGAGAGTCGAGCCCAGTGCCATAGGATTATGACAATGAAAAATTCCGGTGACACCATCGAACCCACGACCTCAACCAACTGCGCCTACGCCAACGCGTGTCCTCTCCGTTAGGGTAGCTGAGGTTTAAATTGGGCTGGTGTCTCGCTCTGTTGGAAGACAAGTGCTAACCGCCACAGTTGGTGGTATTTTGTGGTGTTTACTGTCATGAAGCATTCCCATTTATGTAGTGATGAGGGGATGAGCTAATTGATTTATATTGTGGCATATGCCGGTATGTTCTTGTATTGTTGATCTTTTTGGCAAGATTGACGGCTGTAATCGGATTTTTTTTGGGAGGGTGGGGCGGATGGCAGCGCGCCCCGTACGAAGTTAGGACGACACATGGAGGTGACGGCGAATTTGATGGTGGTGGTGGTGGTGATGATGATGATGATGATGATGATGATGATGAAGTGGTAGCGGGCAGAAGTGACAGGGGTAAAGTGGGACTGGAGAACATGTGTTTTTCATTTGCACAAATCATTATTGTCGTTCATCTTGTTCATTGCCTTATTGCGGTACCTCTAGTAAAAACCCGACTAATTCACACTTATAATATTCAAACCACTTTGTTACTCCAACATATTTCGACCTTTGAAAGGGTCATCTTCAGGGAATACGACCGATACATTTTCACAGCCAGATCAACAAAATGTGTACCAGATGTACTCGTAAAATGCAGTTTACTGAGTAACGTTTGTTATGATAAAGTTTACTGATGCCAGACAGGTAAGAGATATATAAACGTCAAGGAAAAGATACAGAGAAGAGTGCAGTAATTTGGTTAAAATGTGCAAAACATACCATTTAAAACTTAGACTCATTAACATTGCAATTAAAGGAACTGATAAACGTTGCCAGAAAGCGTTAGAAATAGCGGTTAACTCTCGAATTAATCAAGAACTCGGTTTTTTATCTCAAAAAACAAAGCCTTAATAAACAACTATATGAAACCTATAAAAAATGTGCTAATAAGTGGCAAAATAATTGGTATCTAGTTACAGAGTGTTTAGAACATAATACACGCTGCTCAGTAAACTGAATTTTACATCTGGTACGCATTTTGTTGTGGAAATTTATCAGTTGTACACCCTGAAGATGGCCCTTTGAGGGCCGAAACATGTTGGGAGTAACACAGTGCTAATAAAGTGGTGTGAATAATATGTGTGCATGAGTCGGTTTTTAACACGAAATAGCGTTATATTCATATTCGTCAGAGGAGAAATCGTGCCTATGACTTAGACCGTCGCTTTGATCTTGAAACTCGGAACTCCTCCGCGGAAGGTTAGGATCGTATCCCTTACATACAGACCTCCTATGTGGACGTTGTTGACAGGGCCAGCCCGAGATGTGTGAGCGCCACCGACCGGCCAGTAATTAGGTGCCCGTTCAAACCCAACATTTTTCGGCCTAGAACTCGGCGGGCTATCCTTTTTGAGGGCGCGTGCTCAAATTGCGGATAATTTTCGGAGAAATGCTTTCGCATGTGGAATCTGAGTTTACGAACACCGTTTTTAACCCTTTTTATAGGCCACAAAGGCCCTTAGGGTGAGTAGAGGTATAGCTCTACTCTTTCTAGGACCACGGCACTAGATGAGGGTGGGGGGTCAGCCCCACGCCCCGGCCGCCTCTACCCCCGGGAAAGAGCCGGTGAGCCCAGGGGCCGGTCTGGACGGGGGAAAATCTCGTCCCCACCGGGATTCGATCCCGGACCGTCCAGTCCGTAGCTCAGTCGCTATACCGACTGAGCTACCCGGCCCACGAACACCGTATTTCCGATTATTCCAGTGACGTCTTAACTCCTAACAGGTTGACGCCCCGGGCAATTACCCGGCTGGCCCGCGCTGTGGCCGGCCCTGACTGTAGAAACGTAATCTCAACAACTGCAACATCGTTAAATAAACGATTGACAACGTATTATCCTTCGTATGCGCAATCGTTACATTGAATTTTTCTTGTGTTACGTCACACACCAGCCGAGGCGTGTTGAGCGCGTGAAGCATGCCGGGACTGTTAACCCTTTAAAGGACGGCGGTGTCTATAAGTTATCGCCCGCTTTAAAACGAAAAGCTCTGCGCGTGCGCGCACGCACGCACGCACACACAGTGTATTTGTTTTGTATCATTCTCGTAATGAACTATCACGCTTTGAGTAAGCCGTGTGAAGGGAAAGCAATAATTAGGTCGAATGATGTGTGAGCAGCACTTTCTTTTAGGAAGTCGTTGTTTTGAGACATTACCAATCGTTTACATTTTATGTTAATACGTTAATGTGTAGAAACTGGTTCTGGTTGTAGACTTAAGAATGTTAGGAGAGTTTTGTAGGAAAGAGGTAGTGTCTGTCAGTGCAGCAGGAAGGAGGGATAACTAATATTTCGAGTTCATACCGATTATATAGTTCATTTCTGAGGTGTATAAAAATAATTGTTTCCTGGGAGTTTTGTCGTCTTTGCTTTCTGTGCTCGTTATTTTCTCCCTCTATTTCTTACTGCTTTTGTTTGCTTTGTCATATTTTCTGTCTCTTTGTCTTTTCGCCACCCTTTTTCGTTTTCCTTTTTTGTGCCCCCTTTTTTTTTGTCTGCTCTCTGTGTTTGTCGTTATCCTCATGGTCTTTTCCGTCTTTGTCGTCTTCTCCCCCTTTTCGTCTCCGTTTACGTGCATTTTTCATCCACCCGTTTTGTTTTCATCTTCTCTCCCCTTATCTACCTGTTTTCGTTTTCTTGATTGTATTTCCATTTCCTCTCAAACTTTATCGTTTTAGGTCTTGCTTTTAGAGCTGTTTCTTTTTTTTTGTCATCCTTTTTGTCTTCTTTCTATTTTGATATCTTCATTTTCCTCTTTCCCGACTTCGTATTATTCTCCCTTACCCTCGTTTTAATCTTCTACCATTCTCGCATGTTTCATTTCGTTCTTTTCAGTTGTTAACATTTTCGTCTTGTTTGGTTCTGCCTCTTGTGCTTCTGTCGGTTGCTGTTTTAGTGTATGTAAAATGATCCTGTCTGAGTGTAAATTTTTGTGTTGATAGTGATGTGTGTAGATAGTGATGTGTGTAATAGAGATGTCGGAACTGATCAGGTTGGAGGGGTCGGAGGAGTAGGAATGAATTCAAGAGCGCGGCGAAGTATTGCAGTGTGCAGGTAGAGGTATTGACGGGCGGGTGACAGGCCGCTGTGATGCCGTTTTCTCATCTGCGACAACCAGAATATAAATATTTTCAATTATACTTCAGCCTGTCGAAACGGAAACATTTTTAAAACTGTGACGTTCTGGGTTATGACCCCATGTTATTTCGTAACAGTCTGCTGCCTCTGTCTTCAGGGTGGTATATGGAGTTAGGTTTCTCCGTAACGTTGGTAACCACCAAAGAAAGTGCATGAGTTATAGGTCAGAGCGACTTGTTCATTTTCACATCCATGAAAACGTCAAATCGCATCTTTGTATAATCTTACATGCAGGCGTCATGTAAACCCGTTCTGTCCTTTCGTTTTGTGAAAACTCTCGCCGCAGGTCCGCTCAGTCTCTTAAGGGCCGTTGGTTGTGCACAAGTCTTAAGTTTCCTTTCTTCCGCTTCGCAGTTACACGTATTAATATATTTGTCTTTCATTATTTTTATGTTATACCACAGTACTGAGTCATATTCTAACACACTGCTTGAGAGAAGAGATTTGTACGGACAGAATATTTTTTCTTATATGAAACATCCCAGTTTGAATAGCAAATACAATATCTATAAATATTCACAATCACAAGCAACTGACCATTTACAAGTGAGTTGGTTGCGATTGTGAGTATTTATAGTTGCTGGAATATTTTTGCTGAAATGCCAATGTCACCCTTATCTCGAATTAGGAAGATAGCAACTGTTGGTCTTGAATATTGAATAAAGCTTATTTGTCATTACATTGATTAATTTTATTCATTTCCATGAATTGTCAGTTTATATAACTGCATTGTTGATCTGTGTGATGCTGCTTTGCGATATGATACACAGGATGAAAGTGTACAAAACTATTAACTTCATGTGTTCTGTTCCTGTAATTTGCGAGGGACTGGAGAACATTTCAGTGTCAGAGTCTTAATTATTTGTACTCTTCACAAAATTATTATTAGGGAGGTAAGTAAAGGAGGTTGAGGTGGGCAAGGAATGCCACTCGGATCGGAGAGATGAGAAGCATACAGGCCGTTGCTCATAAAACCCACAGGAAAGATACCACTTGGTATACCTTGCTGTAGACGGAAGAATTTTATCAGATTTTATCGTAAAGCGATATGAGTGTGTTATTTTGTCTGCAGGATTGTTCTGGCTCAGGTAAAGGTCCGGGGGCATGCTCGTTTGAAAACGGCAATGAGCTTTTGGTTTTATAAAGGAGAGGGTTTTCTTGACCACCTGAGCGACTGTCATCGTTCAGGATGTATTCTGTTGTGTGTAATTAGAGAAACCTCTGCACTCGCATTGAGGGCAACTGATTGTGTGAAAAAGGATAAGGACAGTACTGGGATGTAAAAAGGGCTGGATTGACATGGAATGGACAGAATTACTTAACGCGAACCTCGTTGTGACAGGTGGACACGTAGAACGCATATGAGAAATAACGTAATTGCAGAAAATTTTGCTTTGAAAACTTAATTACACTGTGACCACTGATTCCAAATCCTCTTACTCTTCATTATTCGCCATCATCTACTTTTCGGCGCCCAGTAGTTTAAGCCCATTACGTCGTAAATTATAAATAAATAAATAAAATATTTTTAAAAGTATGCAGGTGAGTGGCAGTGTCGTGAACACGTCGCATGAAGCATGAATTGCGTTATAGTTGGTTTTTCTTGATGCATTTTACAGATAACTGTATAAGGAAACGCCGTATTAAGGAATTAGTCATTAATGTAAAAGTGAAAAGCAAGATTCATGTGTTCTTAATTAATTACATCTTCACTGCGTGCGTACGGGAGAGTGGTGGTTTAGTTTCACTCGTTCCTAACTCGGGCCCTAGATGGAAGTGAATGGTAGGATTCACACTTTGAGCCGACGTACTGCTCGGCTGGGTAGGTGGCAGGGTGAGCCCTAGAGCCGATTTGAAGTGTGCAGAGTCTATAAGTTACTTTGGAAAAGTGAAGTTTCCCGTTGACCGTAGACTTTTAAGTGATAGGAGTGAAACGTAGTGTAGTGCTTTAAGGTTTGTTGACATTGCTCACAAAAATATTTGGACTTAAGTAGAGTGGCATAGGAAGGGTCCAGTTGTGTAGAGGGACTGAAAAAACCATCAAAGACTCTGAGGTAGCTCTTCACCCGTCCGAGATTTGAATCCGTGATCTCCCACTTGCCCGTGACATATGGTGGGAAGGATTAACCTTGTAAGCGTAAAGGCACCTTTGTGCCATCAGGTGTAACATTAGGAATTACACATTCTGCGAGCACAGTGCATCTACTAGTATGTTTTTTGTGTGGGTCTGAGCTCAAATAGCGATTATTTCTGTATACATTACTATATTAGTGGGTAACCCATACGCGGTGTGTCTTCTGCGCGGTCTGAACTGGATCTTTAAATGCCTTAAATGTAATTCGGGTTATTCTGTCTTTAAAGAGAATAAGTAAGCTACTTTACAGTTGCTGTTATCACAATGAAACATTAATGTGAACTAGAATTTTTGGCGCGTTCGCAACGAAACGCTGTAGAACGCTCCTGTTAGCTTCCCATATCTCCTAGTCCGCTTGTACTAACGCGAAGACCTGCCCAGTTTTAATGAAATGTGGTATTCTAAACTGTACTTCAATGTGTTGACATTCCAGCTGTGATTAAAATCAGGCGACAGTAATTGAAACTTTACAGAAATACATTTGTGCACTGCGGGCATGACTCGTGAAGGACAAGTGGCCCCTAATTCAGTTTAATCAAACATTCTGGTCGTCCCTTTGATGCCATTGTGGAATTATGGTAGTAGATTTGTAAAAATGTGTCACAGAATTGTCAGTTGCGTATTGAACATTGAGAATTCATTTTAGCAATTTCTGAAGTCAGTAACACATTTACAGACTATTTTGGCATGCAGTTTACTAGCTGATTAGCTGACTTTTAGGCCATCTGTAGTTATGGGAGCGAAAGTTATTTTCAGCAAAATTTGTAGAGAAAAATAAAGCACATTAAATGTTGTGTTATCTCATGTTTCAGAAAATCCGATAACAGCAAACACGCAATAATTGTTAAGCTTTGCCCACGTTTCCAGCCTTGTTATCTTTGTATGCAGATGAAATGGATACATCATTTACGTTGGGTAATAGTCTTTCCTCCGGGGATCAACATTCTTGAGGCCGGTAGTATGGGTACCCTCTCTCTTTCTCTCTGTAGTATATAGGAAAGTAGGTCATCTGCTCCGAGCGAGTCTGTTGGGTTTTGGGGTCGCCGGTCGCTTGCTTGAGCCGGCATGCATACAACAGAAACCCAGCAAGCAACGTAGTGGGTATACCACGCAGTGGGAGGAAGCACAGCCATAATTGTGTAGCTTCAGACGTTAGTGTGCGCGTTCTGATGTGATTTCGGGAGAAGAATGTTCGTACCGACATCGTTTTTATTCATAGTTCTTTTCAAATGCCCTTCTACAGAGGTATTTAAGCGAAGTGTACAGAATGTGTGAAGCAATTCTGGTAATGTGACTGTCTTTTTTCATTTGTGCGTGCTGCCCGGTTGAAGTCATTTCGAGTGTTAACGTTTTGTGAGTGATTTTTTAACGTGAAATTTAAAGTTGTAATGTTTGTAGTTGTGCTATGGTAAGAGTGTAGTAACGCTAGTACGTACGTACCTGCTGATATGTTTGCTGTTACCACCAGTGGCTCGGAGATCCATTCAACCGGAATACATAAAGCCAGCCAGGGTATGTGTGGTTGCGTATTACGTACTTAGTTCTGTTATAGATTCGTGGGTGTGAGAGGAAGCCGTTAGCAGAGGGAAGTCAAGTTATTGGGATTCGGGTTGGAGCCATATTGTGTGACGACCAGTTTTGTTTTCAGTTTTTCTGCGTTTGGCATACCCATTCAGTGTATTTGTCAGTTTCGTATGATTTTCGGGATAAACATCGATTGTTTTTTATTATTATATACAAGTAATTTAGTGTTTCTTTTTTAAACTAAGAGAACCAAATTATGCATACTGTTTTGTAATATTGTTATCAACTTCTTTGTCGTATCCATTCGTCAAAGTGGACACATACTACATTTTGAATATTGTGTTCAGCCCATTGAGTTTCGGTGTCGCATCTTTAAAGCAAAGGGTAATGCCATAGCAGTTTGCACATGGTAGGTTTCTGGTTATTCTCTTTCATGACATTACCTGTGTAGTACTGTTGTGTTTTCTGTGGGACATATCGGTGATAGCGTGTAAAGAAACAGATGGTCGAAATCCAAAACCAGAAACTTGAAAAGTGTAAATGAAACTGGTAATGTAGTATAGCTCCACATACTTTCTACTGGCTTAGCAAAATCACCCATAATGATGATCAGGGCTGTACTTTTCGGACAGTGTAAGAAAATTACATTACATATTGTTACTGTACTTTTAGTAAATTTGTTTTAGTGTTGACTGATGACCAGCTATCACTTAAACATGGAAATACATACCTTAGATTTATTATATGTTCGCCTAATTATGAAAATATATTGGGTTTATAGAATCGTAGTATAAGCTGTTTTGATCACCGCAGGGCATACTTCGTAGAGAAACGAGTCTGTCACTATTTTTTTTTAGCTGTTAGCTTCGCAGCATCTGTCTGAAAGTAGCATCTGAGTTCACAATTGATAACGAAAAAATGTCCCAGGAGTGGCTAACCTTCTGGCTGCCAATTCACATTTAAAGTTGCTTACGAAAAGGAAATGGTGCCAACCCTTCCCACCTCTGCATTACGTAATTTAATGTAGCAAACCATTACGGTGTGAGAAATGAGGAATGCACACAATATTAGTAATAAATCCTGCATAGAAGTTAAGAGAAGATAACTCTTGGGATAGTATTAAATTGTACCTAAATGAATAGGCTGTGAATGTGTGGACCGAATTCATCATGGTCACTCTAGGATCTAATGGTGGGTTGAACATGGTAATTCTTTTCTGTACAGGTAGAAAGACTATCTCATCAGTAAGATTATGGCATGGATTCGGTCAGTTAATTATTCAGTAAAGTCAAAAATATATTTTACATAAGAATTATACTATGGATTAATGTTGAATTAGCAGGTGGCTTCTGATGTTGACTAGAAACAACCTTGTGATCACCACTACCATTCGAAATATCAGTTGGTATCAAATTTGGTACACTGTCATTGGTTCGCCGTCACTGGTACTATAGCCAATGCTTCTGCCGAGATTCGAAATGGCTAACTTCTGAACGATGTAAGCACATTTGGTTTCAGGATGGAATTTAGAAATACGTGCATAAGTGATTCAGTATGTTGCTCTTAGTTCTGGTTCTGTAATTTCTCACCGTTGTGTGTGTTTTAGGATTTTGGAATTTCAGATAGTTTTACCTTATCGTAGGACTGGGTCGTAAAACCGGGCCATATTTAAAGTGGACTCTCTTGGTCGAACCTCTTGTTGATGTCTGACTTAACAAGATGCATAGTAGTCTAACGGACTGGCTTGGATATGAAACACCAAGTGGTGTACGGATCCGTGTGTACGTCACCAAAGTAGTTGTTTCGTGATGCAGTGTAACAAGGGTCAGTTCTTGCAGGGCGTTCTTCATAACCAGCCTCATGCTGCAGAGCCCCTCAATAGCTAATATTTGCTGAGTTGAACAATCTATACCCCGCTTTTTATGGAATCTGAAGGTGTGTAATACTACTACTTCTAGTACCGCTACCACCACCACCGCTATTTCCACTACTGCTGCTGTTGCCTTCTACTTTAAGGAAGAAGTGGTATTGGCGGTGGTTGTGTTAGTAGTAGTAGTACTTATCCTGATTCAGGTGAACCCAGTAAACGTACTGCTTCTGTACACAAACATTTTAAATAATTTTCCATTTTCAGTCCTTTAGGTGGTTTCTTTCATTCAGATTATCGGGCTGAAATGTTATTGTTTTAAATTTTCTCCATCCGTGCTACATGTCCCGCCGACTTCGTCCTTGATTTCATTCCCTTAATAAAGTGGTGGTCGTAAGGTTTCTCATACAGAACTTTTCGCCATCCTCGAAAATCATAATTGTTAATATTTTGAAGTCCCACGTTCATATAAATAATTATTAGTTCACTCCAGGTCTGCTGCACAGTAAACACGCCACGTTTCCGTTAGATAAACCTTGCGGTTAATATTGTTTATGGAAATAATCGGTGTTGTGAGAATCGTTTGAACTGCATATATTATGCAATGTGAAAAAAAATGCGGAACGAAAATTTCAAGTCTTGTGGGATGTTAAAGCTGCGTCCTTGGGTATTATTTATCGAATCCCAGAAGTCTTGCATCTTGATCACCTCCGCATTGAGAGACGCAAATCTCGCAAAATGCAAAGTGTTTAGATGTTAAAGCACGTGGTGTGTAAGGCTACACAGGGAAATAAGGTGCTACTGAAAGAGATCCACTTTTCGGGGTATTATCGCGGCAATGAACTCAGATTTTCTGTAACTGTACGCTACTGAATGAACATGGCTTACTGTGATAGTACAAGAATACTCACATTTTGTGACGAATTTTTTAAAAGTAGCTTTGCTAGAATGTGTATGCCAAGTGCCAACTTTTCATTCGGTAGAAGTAGGTCGTAATTTTTTTCCCTTTTGTACAGTGCACATATTTGCAGGTGCTGATTTGCAAATAAAAATGACACACGTGCAAAGGTGAAGGAGGTTCTTTAGACAGCGAAAATAGATCCATTTTGCTTAGTCAGTAACGTCTCGCATTTTGTTCGTGACTCCAGTCCTCATATATTGTGTGGATGGAAACTGAACTGGTAGTCTAACGAAAGAATGCAACAAATCCCGTGCATTGCCCAGCAAATAGCTGTGGGCTTGTATTCTCGGCGTTTGGAGGAAAGAAGTAAGAAATTTTATGGACGGTCAAGATGAATTATTGATATTATTTCTCAGTTCGATTAGTTATAATTTTGTGCCACTTATTTTCTTTGTTGTGTCCATTGATATGTGGTTGACATAGACCACGTGCCTGTCATTTTTTAAACCGCGAATTATATAATTTATTATTTAAACCAGCATAACGCTGCGGTGAGTATTTTGACCTACGCGGGAGGAGATCGCGTAATGAGGAACTTTTATATGTGTTCCTCAGCAGATACTAAATGGAATGAAATGGGCGTGGCATGTGGCATGCTTGGGAGAGAAGTGCATAACAGGGTTTTGGTGAGCAAATTTGAAGGACTGAGGCCACTTGGAAGAAGTGGCGTAGGTGAGAGGATGTTTTGAGGATGGGTATTCATGAAACAAGAATGGAATGGATTAATCCGGTTCATGGTAGCGACCAGTGACAGGGCCTTGTGAATACGGTGATCCACCTTCTGGTTCCATTCAGTGCAGGGCGTTTAGTGACTGAGAAACACTGGCTTTGCAGAGACTGTGCTTCGTAGTTAGCCGTTACCACAACAAAGCTCGTTCATATGTTACTAGTGGGATTTGACATTTCCATCTCCTGGTTTGCACAGATAACACTACTACTGACTCATTCTTACACGTTAAAATATTTGAAGGGTACTGTCAGTGTCACTGCAGAGGCTGCACATGCCATGATCTCTAAGAGTTCTTGAAGGACGGGCTTGAGAGAATAAGCGGAGCCACTTGCTACCTGGCGACATTTCCAAAGTTTGGACTGCAATACCGACCGAACTGTAGGTGCGTGTCGATTGCGTCACAAGGAGTGTTTTCCTCCGTTGCCGATGTCTGTCTTACGCGTAACTCTGAGAATGACGGGCTATATGGGGCCAGTATAGCGACAGGATATCATCTCTCGGGCTTTCAGGTAGATGGTTGGGTGGATATAGTGATGGATGGACGGACAGACAGAGAGGCAGGCAGATACCCTACGGACGTATAGGTATAAAAAAAATTCATATGAACATTTGTGTAATTCTGAATGGTTACCGAGGTAGAGCTGTTTGAATCTACAAACACAAAAGCATTGTGAAATTTAATAAAGGAAAATAAGGTATTTAACGTTAATTTTATTTTAAATTTAGTTCATTGTTTCATGGAAAAATTGTCAGACAGAAATGACAGATTTGTTGTTACAGTACACAATAAATGGGGGACCGCGGTAGCACAGTGGTGCTATAAATCGGAAGGTCGCTGGTTCGATCCCAGCTGGTGTCAGTGGAATTTTTATTGACATAAAATCCTTCCGATTGCACTATGGCCCTGGGGTCGACTAAGCTTCTAACAAAAATGAGTACCAAGAGTATTTCCTGGGGGTAAAGGCGGCCGGTGCGTAAGGCTGACAACCTACCACTGTGCCGTTGTCACGAAATGTGGGAACCTTAACTTCCTGGAACTCTCTGGGCCTGTCCAGGCCTGTAATGGGACTGCTTTACCTTTACACAATAAATGTTCGAAAATCCCAGCGGTGCACTTTGCAACACGTGTGCGAAGATGGCGTCTTGTTCGTCTGAGTATCTGCACATTTCATTATGCTGGCAGCAACATCCAAAATGTGAGCAAGTAATTCGTCTCATGTATCCACCTTTATTGTGTAAACTTTTCATCTCCACAAAACAAAAATTAACGGTGCTAGGTCTGGATATATATATATATATATATATATATATATATATTTAGACACACGCAGGCCTTGAGGGACACGTCAAATCGTGATTACGCCGAATATGTACAATTTGTAACTTTTGGGCAGAGATCGAAACTGTAGAATCCAATGAAGCGTAGGTAGGCCTACCTATTGCGTTTGTTTGTTGCTCCCGCCTTGTGGTTCTGTTCGTACCTACTAACGGCAGTGATTGTTACCCAATAGCAATAACAGTAAAAACGCATGCTTACATTTTAAAGTGTAATTGAAGAGAATTTAAAAAATGAAAGCCAGAATTTCTGATCCAGAGTAGCTAATGTCAGAGCTGAGCTGGAGATTTAAGGTTTTGACAGAGGTGAATGTATGGATTGTGATCTTGTAGGTTTGACAACGTGTAGGATGTTCGGTTGTTATTCGGTGCAACCTGAACGTTATGAAGGAAAATGTCGCTACCACCGTCACCGTACCGTAATTATGACAGCGTGCACAGTTTTAGGTGGTCGGTTGCTAACGTTTCGGAGGCACGTGCTATCTCCATCTTCAGGAAACCCTGGATTGTATCGCTTTGTAGTCTTATGGGTGGTTACGAAGTTTTTGTAGGAATAGCCTTCGTCTTCAGGGTGCCCTGAATTTTTACTCCGCTTGATATAGTGATTATCAAATTTCCCGAGGAATTGCTGCTTTCTTCATACGGTTGTAACCCAGAAATCTACATCCTTTATAACCTGCGCTCCTTAGTATTGTCTTTCTTTTAGTTTTTCGTTCCTTTTATGAGCACGTTTAATCTGCCCTCTCCAGTTTTGTCGGTTTTTAATGTTTTACAATTCATGTGCCCTCTTTGTACTTATTCTGTTTTAATTTCAGGTTTTTTATATCTTCATTCCGTTATCTTACTATCATTGTCCATAAAAAATCTCATTTCAGAACTTTAATTATCTTTGTAAAGCTTTCTCTTGTTATCTGCATGGCAGTGCTCCCAGTTGCAGGGACTGTCACTGGTTATGTACAAATTCTCTAAGTTTAAAAAATGACAGTTTTTGTTTCTTCAGCCTTGTGCCCTCCCTAAGGAGGGAATAGTAAGTTTTTGAGATCATCCTGCTGTCTTCATGTGTGTTCCGCCACTGGAAGGTATTAGGGCCTACGAGGGACATGATGACAGGGGGCTGGACGAGACAGCATAATAGTTTTTTTAATTGTACTCCTACTAAATATTCCTCGGATGATCAACTCAAGAACAGTGGGATGGGCGGGGCGTGTGGCACGTACGGAGGAGAGTTTCAAGCAGATTTATGGCGAGGAAGCCCGAGGGACCCAGATTACTTGGAAGACCTAGGCGTAGATGAGGGATAATCTTAAAATTGATCTTCAAGAAATAGAATGGGTAATTGTGGACTGAATTGGCTGGCCCAGGCGGGCTCTAGTGAACTCGTTAATGAACCTTCGGGTTCCATAAAATGCGGGGAATTTCCTGACTAGCCGAGGAAGTGTTATATACTCGGGAAGCAACCTGCTTCTTGGAGTTAGTTGTTAAGTATATACTATGTGTCATGCAGAAACATGCTGTTTTCCAGCAGGGTAGTTTGACCAGAGATGCATACGCACCGAACTACATGTCCCCGATAAAGCACATGTGGCCGGGTGGGTTTGTGTTATGCGCGGACAGCGGACCAGCGATATGGGTCAGACAAAATAATGTCCCGGTAGTAACGGATGTGAGTGTACGCGGTGGCGCAGTTGATTAAGGCATTGTACGAAGTTCGATTCCCGATGGTGTCACAGGAATTTTCCAATGACATAATTCTTCCGGCCGTACTATGGCCCTGGGGTTGACTCAGCCTTTGGAGTACCAGCCATATTTCCCGGGTGGTAAAGGCGGTCGGTGCGTAGGGCTGACCTTACCACCTTCATGTGCCGGTTTTCTTGAAATCTGGGAGCCTCAGCCTCCTGGAACCCTCTGGGCCTGTGCAGACCTGTGATGGGATTGCTTTACCTATACCTTAGTAACGGATGTGTTGAACTGTAGGCTGTAAGTCGAAGCAGTGGGAGATGAAACAGTGATTTTTGGGCACAGCGTGTTATTTGGGTGGATTGTAGGTGATTATTTTAAGCAATGTTAATGATGTCTTGTTTTCAGTCTGACGACGATTTAGTTACGGATTAGGGCAGAACGAAAAGTAAGGAAACTGCCTTCGTTAGCTTCACCGTCTGTATTGGCACGTAACAGTCCGAGAACCGACAAACGGGGTTTCGTTAAATGCACACTGTGGAGTGTTATGACATCGTTTGACACATTTTGATTTTGGTTAACATCGGACAACGGGAGTGGACACTCTGCACATATGAATATGTATAGGTAACTAGGTTCTTAGTCCCAAATGTTCTGCACTGTAGATAATGAATCCCTTTCCCAGAGAGAATGGTGCCGGTTGACCACTGACCTTCATCTTACACCAAGGTCCGGAAAGCATGCAGCTGTATATTTACCGTCCAGTATGTCTTCATCTTCTAGTGTTTAATTGAGCACATGCACTATTATACCTTTTGCCTGGTACGTTACTTACAGTAATATCACTTCTTATTCCAAGTTTCGTCCTCTTAGTAACTAATGCAGTGTGGTAAAAAAAAAGACATGTTGAAGGTTAGAGACAGCTACTACAGAGTACAGGTCAGTCGATAATGCAGACATGCTGAATGAATTGATTTTTTGTGACCGCTGATGGTGTATTACTTACAGGGGGCACACCTTGTATCGTTTTGTAGCTGTATCAGGATAGTTGACATCTTTATCAGCTTCATGGAAAGTTTATGCATTATTTTTTCTCATGATTAATTGCATACATAGACGAAATTATTGGATATTATTAGAGCGTTTTTTTTGTTGCGTAATTTGTGAGTTTTGTGCGTGTAATGTAGTCGCACTGCGCTTCAGCTTCACCCAGCAACTCAGAAGGAAAGCACTGCGTGACATTCTCATGAAGTCGATGTATCCAAGCAGCTACACGGTGACGCACGAAGTGTTGAACATTTTACATTTTATTTACCTTCTATATTGTGTAGAAAATTATTATGTATTGTATACACCCAGTGTAGCAAAAGAAATGTTTGTAGTAAACGCTGTTCGTTGTGATAACCATCCTACCTGAAGACCTCTTCAAGACGACCATGCTCTTTTTCAACCTCTTCGGTGCACAGCTAGTCAGAATATAAGCAGTACAGAGTGACAGTAAAGGCGGTGATTTCCATTAATACACCAGAACTCTCTGCGAGACATCTTCAGAAATTGAGCGGTGCAGCTGGATAATTAAGGCTCTGAGTTCCATTGATGTGGTGGGTTTCCTCACGAACAGTTTCTCGTTCAAGAAGCCCCACAGAAAAGGTAACGGGAATTATATCGGGGCTGTGAGGTGGCCAGACGTGGCCACACGCGTGGCGCTGTGAAGTACGGTGAGACACATTTTGTCACCAAAGGTTTCATGAAGGAA
>Ga0136643_10004604_pt1 | contig 19119 bp, 12 predicted proteins | sample TergutLab28metaG_FD_96883 | JGI IMG/M metagenome (GOLD analysis project Ga0136643, IMG submission 96883) | Labiotermes labralis P1 segment gut microbial communities from Petit-Saut dam, French Guiana - Lab288 P1 (version 3) (version 3) | ecosystem: Host-associated > Arthropoda: Insects >...
AAGAAAAAGTACAGCTCAACGCGTCCTTGATCACGGCCCCAGAGAGTTGTGAGTGATAAGCTTCACGCCCCGACCATTCTATCCCCGGGGAAAGAGCATCTGGTGCCCACTGAATAGGAGGTTATGTGGGGCCCAATTCTGGTCTGCACGTTTTGGAGAAGAGGTAACGTTCTTAGCCCTGCCTAGAGTTGAACTACGATTCCTCCGCGCTGATGCGTTTGAAGACATACTAATTATTCGTATTAAAATGTTGTTTTTATTCTTTTTTAATTGAACTTTTGAGATTGCCCAGTTTTCTTTTCTTTGAGAAAGGAAATTATTTGTGAAATAGCCCGTAAATATTTAACCATACGGGGAAGAGCCATATTATACAGAATTCTGAAGGGGAGTCTAAGAAGGACATGTTAGAGGGAATATAGCTGAAATAATAATGATCATTTTTGCGGGAGTTTCCATTTAGTGTGATATGTCAAGAGAAGGGTCATGACAGCCAAAATTCTTCGTACTTTCAGACATGTAGAATAGGACTCCTGCACAACTTATCTTAACGACGACGATGACGACAGCGACAACGACGAAGCTGAAAAATCCCTGAAGTAAAAAAGTTGTTGAATTACGTAAACATTCATGGAATATGAAAATGAAGGTTTGAAGAACAAACTGATAAGAATGAACGCGAGAGCATCAAGATATTTAGAAGGCTTCTTTGGCAAATACTATAGCACAGAACTGGAGAACATGGTCTTTCTGGGAACAACTTCTTTTTGAGGGAGATTCTAACGTGGAAATATGGACGAAGTTAATTTTAAATACATGAAGCTCTTACGGGCTTGGTTTGACCCTGCCGAAAGGACATCGTGTCGTGTATTACGGTGGGAAAATGAAAGTACTACAGTGATGATAATGCTGATGATAATGCTGATGATGATACGCCATAAGTTAAAGTTGTCCTTGTAAATGCCAAGAAGTAGTAAATGAGGTGCATAAGTACAGCTACACTCTTTATTAACATGGGTACTAGAAGGAGGTGAGTGGCCAACCTCACGCCCCGGTCGCATTATCTCCGGGAAAGAAGGGCGGTCCTCATCGAGCAGGAGGTTAGATGGACCCCAGGAGAGATCTGGAGGTTTCGGAGAGGAGAAAAATCTCTTGCCTTCAATACACCATTCAGTTGCGGTAAAAAAAAGAAATGTATAGAGCAAGTCCTTTACTTTTGAAAACATGTTCTGTAAGGCATTTGGCACCATGAGACTATTTTACTGCAGAATGAATTTATATAAAATAATAGTAATAATAATAATCGTAATCATGTAATTTATATTAAATTAGTCGATGTAGTTATATTGTCAGCTGATAAATCTGGGTGATTTTCATGAAGAGTGCTCTTACGGTAAAGGCTGAAGGAGCGGTTCTCTTTAAGGACCAACAGTAACACCGGATAATCAACTCTCAGATCTTGGTCTTTTGTGATTGGGTTCCACAAGACAAGCGGTACTTGACTCTATGCTGCCTGGAGCAAGCAAACGTTGTGGTAAGCAGCTGGCACAGATATCTCTTGAACTAACTCATTGAGTGATGTCAAATGCACAGTAAGGGTCCAGGACTATCGACGCCTGGCGGGCTTTAGCCCTTCAATCAAGTAGCGGCTCCCTGTGGAGTTAATCCTCAACGTAGTGTCAACACATTACATCAAACCGAATGACTCTTAAGACTGCATTTTCCTAAACAGCATAACTGCACCTAATTAAATATTTTTGCTTTTTAAATGACGCTTGAATATGATGTTTCTGTAGACATGCAGAAGATAATGAGCCAAATAAAAAGAAGAGCTTACAGCTTCCACGCACGTGAATGAAAGGAAATTGTCAGCCTCCCGTTAGAGGGAATGAATATTCAGGAATAAATTACTTTTATGTTCATACCGTGCATATGGAATAATAAATTGTTTATTATATACAGACATATGAACAAATAAGTACTGTAAATTTATATTAAATTACTCCGACATGTTTCGGTGTTAATACGCCATCTTAAGGGGGTTTACAAGTTGTATTAGCTAAAGTTACTGTTTACTCCGCAACACACAAACACACAGACACACACACAGGAATTACATATGCCGCCACATTTACCAAGATTTTATCATAACAACACATTACTACATTGTATTTTGTCATTCGATAATTTCATGACTTTACCTAACACAACTTGTAAACTCCCTGAAGATAGTGTATTAACACCGAAACATGTCGGAATTATTTAATATAAATTTAAGCCACTTATTTGTGCGTATGTTGGTATATAATAAACAATTTATTTCAGGAAAAAAAATGTTATCTTCAGGTAGCGAGCAAACACAAAATTGAATCCTGTTACAGAATCGTAACTTTATATTTTCCGGTATATATATTTTTCAGTTGTTGAAGGAAAACTAAAGCTTCCTGTAATGAATTTCTTCACCACCTGTGCCCTTCACCAAATAGGAGTTGTCTATTGTAATGATGGTGACTAGTTGGAAAAATAACATTTATTGGAGGGAGGACAAGTGTTTAGAATATTTAAACCGAAAACGAAAAACAAAGAGAACACTTGAAAATCCAAGGCATGGACGTTCTAATATTTCCAGTTTGTATTGGAATCGGAAATGTTATTAGCATTTTTTACAAGTATTCGCAACTGAAACCTATTGTCCAGCATCTTATATTCTGTTTCTTAAAGGCCCATTTTAGTATCATATTTCTGTCTATGTTTAGGTTTCCCAAGCAGTCCAGCCTTTGTCTCAGGATTTAGAAGTGATCTACAGTAAATGGAACCAAGATATTCTACTGTGCGAAAGGATAAGAAGCTAAATAAAAATGAATGAAACAATTTTTATAAAGATAAATGTTTATAAATTCTTTTATGAAGGGGGAAAACGAAGATTTGACTAAATTTAATCTAGAAATGAAGAGCCGTGTTTGTAAATAATTCAGCTTTGACTTTACTGTTGGTGGACAGCAGATGGAAACAACCTTCCTGGAGCAATACAAATGACACATTTGAACAAAACCGTTTAAGATGCTTCTTACTGCACCTTACACTGTAGTGATTCGGTGAATTAGTGTAAGTATTTGGTATTAAGTATACAAAATTCAACATTATCCGCATTCGCTATGGAGAAAACCTTTTGACCAGAGTTGTGTCTGGTGTGTGATATTTGTTTTCTTGCTAGCACTAGTAATGCATATTGCACGTCGGAAGTGTGGTGAAGAATGTCATCTTTGTACTTCGGCCTTCTTTACCACGTCATTCTTTATACTGTATACGATCTGTGTACTCACCTGCACATGACCTCGTGTGTGAGCAGCACCCGGCACATTTCCGGATTTTTGTCCTGGCCCTCGTACATGATGGCCTGCAGCAGAAAAAAAGAATTCCCTTCTTTACCCCAAACTGTTTGTTTTAACAGCAACAGGTCAATAACAGATGGTAGCAAAATGACAGTCACTATGGTAAAATTGGCAGAAGAGTCACCAACGCTAAACTGACGATGTAGAGTGCCTTAAAAATATTATACAGCATATTAAAAAAAGTCTTGTGTCTAGTTTAAACCTATATTACGTGATAATCAAAATATATTTAAATATGTATTATTTTCCAAATTGTTTATGTGTGGTTCAGTGCACCTTAGCGTTGGAAACCCCGGTGGCTTGTTCATAACAAATGTATAATAAAGTTCTATCCAGGAAGTGGGACACAGATGTTCGTGATAGTGAGATGTTTCAGGTTCTCGTTGCGGTATTGCTAAGACTCAAGCCTGTTCGGAAGTGGCGTGTCGTTGGGCGAGGAGTTACAGACGTTTCGAGACTTCGGAAAACTATCAACCGAGAAGACAACGTCATATCTCGGAAGACTTGTTCTTCTTTCATCCTAGTGTTTGCAGTTCGACCCTTCTGAATTATCTGGATTCAATCCACTATCCCATTATATCAGCTTCCCTAAGATTCATTTGATATCGTATTCTCATGTTCGTCTCCCAAATTGTCCCTTTTTCTCGAGTTGCTCCAACTAAAGCTGTATATGAGGGTAACTGATTCATGATCAGCGGTAAAGATATTTCCCTCATATTCATTCGCAAATGGCTTATGCTTCGAATATTAATTCTAGTGTGCTGTGCATTAATTAAACTTTAATAAAACGTACTTTTAGTAAGAGACATTACTGCTGTTCATAAGCTGCGAGATGTTTTAGAATGGAGTAAGGACAGGTAATAAAACATCGGAAAGTTCGGCGCATCCCGGGAGCCTGGTCGCAGTGGCGACCAAATTTCGTATGGTGTAACCTAACATTTTTGTGTATGAACATTTAGGGGCCTAGAATATCGAAGTGACTTTTAGAATTTTGGAAAAAGTCTATACCTCTGGGTGAAAATATATATATTGCTTACAGTTTCAATATAATTAAGGCTAGTATATTGTTAAAAAAGTGCCGACTGTTTTGGCAAAGAGACATAAACCTCGTTTTACCCGCGATATTTGCTGTGGAAATAAATTCTCGCCGACATCTGTGTTTGTTTTTGCCTTCTTTAGTACAGTTCCCTTTTCCCCACGCGTTCATACAAAGCAACATAAATCGTTTCGTGATGAGATTTAGATAACGCCCGAAACCTAAGTACATTTACGTAGCGCATTTTATGCTGTGACGTTGTGCTCCTAGATTGCAACACAAAATCGCATTGTGTAATAAAGGGTTGCTACTGCAGAGAGAATGGGAGATGAATGAGGAAGATGAGATAAGAGACAGCCGAGTGTCACGTGACCTTCGCTGCCACTACCACCACCAACCGGCTTCTCTTTCCACAATGTCCACCACCCTCTTTGTAAAACAGAGAATGGGCCACTCGGCCTAAAGTTACAAAAATGGGATAAAACACTTAATTTACAAACAAACAGCAAATAGGGAGCGGCAGAAATACAGGAACACGTGTCGTTGTTTAAAGCACGTGGTACAAACGTGTATTGCCGCTGCTGATCTATCTGTAACAAGAGTGAGAAGGACACAGCTGTGAGAAGGTCCACCTAAGTTTCCTTTTTAGGTGCTTCCGTAAAATTGCGAAAAACGACTACTAGTCTCATATTGTCTGTATGTCCGTCCGTGCGTATGGAAGAACTCGGCTTCCACTGGACGGATTTTCATAACATTTGATATTTGAGGATTTTTCGAAAATCTGTCGAGAAAATTCAAATTTCATTGAAATCAGGCAAAACTAAAGGATGCCGTATATGACGTGAAAACCAATACACGTTTTTTTTTATCATATCTCGCTCATTTCTTCGTAGAATGAGAAATGTTTCAGACAAAAGTTGTAGAGAAAATCAGAACACGAGTTTTGCGTTCAGTAATTTTTTTTCTTCGAAAATCGTGTAGTTTGTGAGATAATGTGGAAAAATGTGGTACAGCCGAACAGGCCACAGATGGGAATATGGCGCATTCGCATGGCGTGCTGGATACCTAAGGCCACCAACACACAGTCAGAATATGTAATACTTATTGCTTTTCCACGTCACGAACGCGCCTCAATGTTACATTAAACGCACACTGCCTGCCTTGTCTCTTTATTGAGCATCGTCCTTTATGTTTTGGTGTACTTGTGTGCCTTTGCAGTAACGAATCTATATTCGCGTTTTTAGATTGTAACAGCAGTGCAGTTAATGTGTCCTTTCTCCTGGGTCTGGACACTGCATTAGTGTATGACTGGTTTGTGATATTTCGTGACAACGTTGTGGTCTCAAGTTCAAGGACCGAAAGTGGAGATAAGATCATTATGTTTTATTGAAACCATCAACCATTTAAGCAGCCTTACAGCTCAGAAAAACGGAGCCCTGTATCTGCTGTGGCGAAGTTACCGTACTGGTTACAGGCTGTCATTAATACTATTTGTCTGTACTTAATATATAGAGTATATCGGAAAATTCTGCAGTATCAGTGGCATTTCCCAGTGACATATTTGATTTTCTGCACAAGTTACGTTTAGCTTTAATAGAACTTGATTTAATCGGCGTGTAAATTGGTGACGACTTTCAACAGATAAAAATGGAAATTAAACACACTATGTCTTAAAATACCATATTTCATTACATTGTTTTCAAACATTTTACGGATAAAGAAGTGGAGTCGTGGACGGACGGACGCGGCATAGACTATTTGTGTTCTCTTCATTTATCATATAAGGAAGTGGTATGGGGGATTGGAGGTAAAGCTTCAGGCTTTCTTAAATTATGAGCTGGAAGAATGTGAGCAGTGAAGTGAAGTAATCAAGATGTTATAACAACGAATGTAGGAAAAATTATTTATATTTGGCGGGGGGATGTGTAATTAAATTATCGTCAACCGTCATTGTTGATTCGTGTTAGCGAGATGTAACTAACTAACTGACTGAATAACTAACTCTCCCAAACTAACTAACTGCAAGTAGTAGAGTCTATCCTGAGAAGCTAACCGGTTCTAAGCCAGTGAGGAAAGTTCTTGCTGTTGATGGAACCCGGAGGTTCGTTACCGCATTTACAAGCGCCAGCCAACTGCCCCTTTCCTGAGCCAGAGCAATTGAGTCCATTCCTCCAAAGCGTACGTGTTGAATATTCACTTTAATGTTATATTCCATCTACGCCCAGGTCTTCCAATTGGTCTCCTTCCCTCAGGTTTCCCCAGCAAAACCCTGAATGCATCGCTCCTATCTCCAATATGTGCCACATGCCCGACCATCTTATTCTTCTTAATTTTTGTGCAAGTATTAGTTAAAAAATTATCTCTGTGTCATCTAAACTGACCCAGGTACAGCTTGTGATTCTTCTGATTGTTCTGTCAAAAATTCCTTATTAATTCCTTATATGTTATCTTGACTCACAGTATTACATTCGACCCCAGTAACGAGCACTGGGTCATAACGGTTCACCAGTTCGAATCTTGCTTACAAGATAGTGCTATTCAGGATTTTCGTCAGTAGGTCCTATAAATGGAACCACGCAACGACTAATGACAGAGTAAAGATGTGTTCCTGCACGCCATGAAGGTGTATAAGGACGTGAAGTCTTAGTCCATGTGTTTTTGACGGCGCCACAAAAAGGAGATGCGTAATCTTGCTTTCCGCGGGTTTTTTTTTCTGCCGGGAATGGAACTTCGAATCCTCGGTCGTCCGGCCAATAGTAGCAGCTTCCAATACTAGTTTTCATTTTTTTCGTTGTGAAGCCAAACACACATGGATGGTGTTCTGAAACTTCCATTTCAACACGTCTCTCCTGCGCTTCTTATCAGATATTTGCAGGCACCGAACTCTGTGTGCTTATATAAGGCTTCAGTGCACTCGATTTGACAAGTTTGTGTCACTTGCGAAAGTGGCCAGAAATCGGGACGAAGGAAGAGTGGTTGTTACAATGAATGCTGTGGACGAATAGCAAAGGGGGGGGGGGGACAGAAACTAGTCATCAATGCGAAATAGCCTTTACGGCGTAATTACCGACCGACTTTCTCCCTCCACCCTCTGTCCAAACGCATCAGCCACAGTAATCCGGCCATTTTGTGGCACTCTTCCTCAACCTCCCCATCACGTCTGCACCCCGTCATCTCAGGGGTGTTAAAATCCAATCCGTGATGGAGGTCGTTGTGTGTTATCCACATTTCCTTGCTGTTTAGAACTTTGCAAGTGAATTTAAGGTCGATAGAGTGGCTAGCGGGCAATGGAGCAGTTGTTTATGTTCACCATTTCGTGTACTTTACTGAGACAGGTTGTCGAGGCGTGCTGCTTCTAAATTTCGCCCTTTTGGAGAGTGCATTATTGTTACAGTTATATAACCTGCTAGTATTACGACAGTTATCAATAATATAAATGGAAATTCGATTATTGTAAGCATATATTACCATTATAAATTTTATTTTGTTCGGAATACGAACCCACTTTGATTACGTTTATAGGTAGCCACACCATCTGGAGTTTTCGAACCAATGGGACTGTTATTCAAGAACCTTAACTGGAAAACCGGAAAAGAAAATATCTGTACGAAGACTGAATAAGAGAAGTTAGGATATTGAAGAGGAATTTAAAAGAAAAGGGTGATTCAAATTAAGGTCTGATGAGAATCATGTGAACCTGATATATCACACTAAAGACTTATACAAGGCCTGTTGATAGCCGTCTTGGGGCGGAACGTGTAGCTTCTTGTTAACAGGATATTGTTGTACAGTGCAAGTGGTCGGGTTTGAGGATAATTTTGTCAATTAATCTAATGTCGGGCTTTTGTGAACACGATAATGAAAATTGTATTCTACAATATTGAAGAAATTTCTTAAGTAACTAAGCGTTAATCTGCTAAAATATTCTAATTCATAAAGAGATTTATAAAGATATATTTTAATAACATTAAAAGTTTAACGTTTTACTTTTATATATAGAAATTTAACTAAAAACTTATTTTCTATATAAATTAAGTTATAGCTACTTTTAAATTAACTCTCTTTTTGTCATCTAAATCAAAAGAAAGTGACAGTACTTTGATACCCTATTTTCTAATATTTTAAAAGAGCATAATTTTGAAGGTTTTCAGACTTGGTCCGTCTTTTCTTACACAGGAGAGTATGAAGCAGCTGCGGTATAATATCAACCGTAGTTCTCGGAAGGAAGCCTTTACCAGAACCACATATTTCACCACAAGTTTTATATGGAGAGGGGAGAATTCTAACCCGATCATTATGTACACATGCCTCCCACCTTCTCAGTAACAAAGCCAAATTTTCTGTGTTTTTAAAACCGTGTGGTAAATGCTGTTTAGGGTGATAAGCTGGAATCATTCAAATTCACACTCTGGATGGACATTCTGCGAGTAAAACGGATACTAAATTTGGAAGCTGTTGGCACACTGAGCTTGAAAGGCTTAAACGGTACTTGAAAAATTTCTGTGCCTTTTCATACACGTAGCTACTGTAGTTTTAACCTGTAGACTATCAGTAATCACAGTCCATTAATATAAAAATACATAAAATTAAGTGAATAAACTGCAACGTCTTCGCTGCTGGTGACGGGAATAAAAAAGGTAAATCAGTCCCAGTACAAGCCCGAGATTCCCAGAGGGTTCCAGGAAGTTAAGTTTCCCATGTTATGTGACAATGGCACAGGATGGTGTTAAGGTTGTCAGCCTTAGCCACCGCTCGCCTTTACCTTTACCCCCAGGAAATGCTCCTGGTACTCATTTCTGTTAGAGGCTGAGTCAACCCCAGGACCATAGTGCGGCCGGAAGGATTATGTCAATGAAAAATTCCAATAATACCATCTGGAATCGAAACAGCGACCTCCCGATTTGTAGTACATCACCTTAACCACTGTGCTACCGCGATCCCCGCTGGTGGCGAGAGGCTCTATTAATTCACAAACCCATACGTCCTCAGGAGTGCTGCCCTGGTTTAGGGCTACTGGTATACTGCTTTCCTAAAAGATACGTGTAGAGCTGAAACTATTCTTAACGTGTGGACTATTTTGGTAATTCAATTTTAACAGCCAGGAATATGGAATATTCCATAGAAAGACGTGGTCATCCTTCTGTTAGTAAAAGGCCATTAATCAGGAATTGTAATATCACTAAAGTTTTTAGAAACACGCCTGATCAGTTTCACTCAGCCACAGCTGTACAAGTGGTCATTTGTCAAGCAGTGCCCCCCAAAACATTTCTGCAGCACTTCTTTGTTTCTCCAAGAGTCCACGATTAAGACGGAGGCCAATAACCACACCTGCTGGATCATACAGAGTTCAGTATAAGTCTCCCCAGTTTCCGGTTACAGCTTTTACTGAGGTCCAGATGTTTTCCTGTGCACTTCGTGTATTCGCACTTACACATTAAGCACTTCCCTCAGAAAAAGTCTCTAAAAGGAACAAGATTGGAAAAAAATTATAGGATTGTGTACTATGTGTGCCATACCTGCACATCTTCGGAATTACGTTTTTACCATGGGTTTGAAGTATTTAGTGTCTTAGGTAATTATACAAGTCATTGTCGGAGTTCTTTGTATGTTACAGAAAAAACACTGGAAGTATACAGTAGTTTCTTTCTGTGCAAACACTGAGGAACTATAAATAAATTGTGTCATTTAAATTTTAGTTTTACAGTAAAAAAATTATCCAATTTACCTAAAATCTGCGAACTACACATTTAAAAAACAAAGTGTTGAAATAATGGTAATTTAACAACGGGTTGCTGGGAAAACAAGGGCATAACTTACAGTCATTGTACACCCCTGTACTGCAAGTAACAGAACGGAAGAGGGAGGAGAAGGGAATGCTGTATCATCGCACGTGCATGAGTCTTATCTATATAGGATTTGAAGAATGTTTTGTTCCCTTCCTTTTCCGGATTAAGATGCTTTAGGAAAACCAGTTGATAGATTCTTGTTTAATTGAATATGTAATGCAGATGCTCCCCTGCCACATGTGAGTATGGATGTCCCCGTATTAAAAGCCGATGTTAGTGTAAGTCTTAACAAAGCCAACGAAAGGCCTCTGTTTGTGTAGGCTTACAAAGAGAAGGGGCGTGCAACATGTGTCATCCTGCCTGTGATCGAGTGAATAAATACTGCCGAAACTGGCTGCGAGATATGCCTGTTTGATAAAACGTAGTGAAAATGTATCACTTTCTTTTTTTAAGGGAGGCATTCCTGTTGTGTTTTTTCAATATATGTAAGTAAAATTATAAAATTATTTAGTCATACACAACTCTCAATTTATTAGAAGTCTTAGTTTTATTTCTAGCTACCCTCAACATGTTTCGATTCACGTACGAACTATCATCAGGGAGCCACTACCAGTACTTGGCTAAAATTACTAACCTTGTTAAACTGTGCGTGTCGGTGCAAACGTTGTCAGGGTTATGGCGGCATATGCCGCACAGTTTAACAAGATTTTTAATTTTAGCCAAGTACTGGTAGTGGCTCCCTGATGATAGTTCCTACGTGAATCGAAACATGTTGAAGCGTCTGTTATAAGTTTAATTGCTTTTAACAATTCAACGATTTTATATAATTTAGTGCATTAATTGGACAATAAAGCATAAGATTTCATTGATACACTGTGTAACCATAAAGATTAACCATGAAGATCCTTAAAACCTAGTTCAATAAAAATCTTCGTGAGAGTTTCGCAGGCGAAACATGAGTACTGACAGTCGAGCAGTGGGTAGAGAGAATCTTATGTGTGTGTGTATATATATATATATGAACATCTTGCACCAAGATGTTTGCGTGGCACCGAGAGTAGGCTGTGTTGTTTGAATGCCAACTCAAACTCATTAACAAGACATTTATTTTCTTTGGTGATGCACTGGTGAGAAGACTTGTTATCGCGGATTAACCACTTTATTTCTCAGTGGCTGATTCAGTATTGTGTCAACATTAGAGACTGGATGATCCAGGAACCTTCTTTCTATTCCGGAATGGGGAAAGACATTTCCGTCTCTTCCAAAATCTTCACAGTTATTCCGGCCCCAGCCAGCCTCCTATTCAGTGAATGCCGGGGTCTCTTTCCCCAGGGTAAAGCGGACAGAATGTGAAGATAACCACTCATCTAGTACCGACGTCACAAATGAGAGGCGGTACACCGGCATTCCACCATACGCTTTTCTGGTGTTTATATGGTAACATTATCTTTACCTACGTTTTACGTTGTAAACTTTAGCTCATAAAACGGATTCGTAATAATTCTCTCAAAATTTTTTTAATGATTGATTGGTCCGTGCATATGATGGACACCTTATTTTGCTTTGAGTATGTTTAGTGTACATGTATTTTCGGACATATCCTCCGCGCCCCTTGCCCGAGACTGCCTGTCGTCCTACTGGCGGATTGTCTCAATATTAGTGATAGTGGTCGGGGTCTTGAACATAGTATGTGTCATGGTTATAAGTGTGCAAGCTTTGTATGTGGACTGTGACGGGTTCCATTCAAAAATCCTTTTAACAATACCGAAATAAAAGGGAGTATGGAAAAATTGTCGGTAGGGTGATAACTGGTGAAATTATAAAAAAAAAAGTATCTTCATATAGTTACGATTATCTTAAACGATTAGACGATTCATGCGGAGAATTTAGTCTTACAAACGAAATAAACTAGGAGAAGATATATAGGACACAGGACAGGGAATGGCCAAGACTTATTCCTATGGGAAAATAAAAGTAGCATAGCAAGACCGTCATTCCTTCGGTAGCTGGTTCTACTGCCTCTTCAACGCTATCCTCTGGGGCCTCCGGGCTATCAGCTGACCTCACCTCACTCCACTGCCTCTCTTTCACCCCTCGAGGATTACCACTGCATCCAGCAACACAGAGGAACTTGAAAGGACCCTGGGCAAAGAACTTTTCCCTCCATCCCTCCCATTATTTTATTCCCATGGGATTTGCTTCATTCAGCTCATACGGAATCTAAGATCCTCGAAACACAAATCTCCTGAGGGATGCTAATCCAGATATCGTGTTGTGATTAAAGAGGTCATTCATATACATCTGAGACCGATTCATCAATGATCCCATGGGAATTAAATTATCATAGGAAATAGCCTGTGCTTTCATCCACGTGTCCACGTGTCTTTTGACTTTGTCAGTGCCAGTGCCAGCAGAGCTCTGCTGGCACTGACTGAAGATTTAATTTGTTTTTAAATTAAGAGCTACTAACACCGGGTAGCAGAAATCGTTTTAGAGGGCCTGCAGGTTATCTCTTATTCAGGACACCATCAGTCCTTTATAAAACTTGAACGCCCATTAGCATACTGAAGAATAAAAAACCCAACTAGATGCCACTTATTATTTTATTGTACTTCTTATAGCCTCAACATGTTTCGGGCATTACTATGGCCATCATAAGGAGCTCGCAACTATGTTGTTGATTACCACAACTTAGTCGCGAGCTCCTTATGATGGGCACAGTAGTGCCCGAAACATGTTGAGCCTATAAGAAGTACAATAAAATTATAAGTGGCTTCTAGTTGGGGTTTTTATTCTTCAGTTATCACAATGATGCACGTTCCGATAAACATCAGGCCCATTAGTATATTGTTTTCACAAATATTGTTCCCTATCTCAAGGAAGACAAATTTAGTAAACAAATCCACAAAAATGTTTTTAGGTACATTTTAATATTGTGCTGCTTGTGCCATGTTTCGCGTACTTTTCCTTACAGTAAATCCGATTAAAATTCTTTATCAATTTTCCATCACTTCCGTTTGTAATACATGTCAAATCACGCTTAACTTGGTTTCTTAAATTATCTATTTTCATATTTACTAAATTTTTAATTATTTTGTAACATCACGTGAGTGACCTGAAACAAGACTACTGTTCGGCTTGCCTTGTAAAGTACGCGTTTAATACGAACAACAGATCAAAAAAATCTGGTGCATCAGCAATCGGAAGTTGAAACTAATAGCCCAGGGAGATACCACAGGCACATACACCTATGTTTCATATATATAGGCTAATATGTGTAATCATCACCAGCCTCAAGGGACGGTTGAGTTACTCAACGATGATGATGATGATAATTTTTATCCTGCCACTTTTTTTTTTTTTGCAGGAAACAAAATTCAATTTCCGATGTCTTCCTGTGGGATTAGGCAGTTACTGTATATAATTTTATTTATATTAAAGTCAAGAGGAAAATATTTAGTGTTTGCAGGAATTAATAACGGTTTTTGCAACGGAAGGGCAGTTAAAGGAATTACTTAAAAAAATTAATAACAGCGAAGTTCATCAAAAAACTTGTCAGTTTGGCGCATTTTAGGAATGAGAAGAATTACGAGTATATTTGTAAGTCCTAATAACGCTAATACTCGCAGTGACTGATAGTGTGATTATCACATGGAATGCAACACTCACAGACATTAATATGTACATGGGGTGCTGATAAGTCCTTAGCCCGACCCTGGAAGGAAACAAGCTGCAGCGACCGAGACTTACAACACTTACCAAAACTTATGGCGTATAAACAACAGGAATATATTGCAGTTGTTTATATGCTATATGTAGTGTTGTAAGTCGTGGTCGCTGTAGCTTGTTTCCTTCCAGGGTCGGACTAAGGACTTATCAGCACCCCTGTGTCTGTCTCGACCTTGTTTCCAAAACGGCGAGGAAAGAAAAAAATAATGGTAAACACAGAAATGTTTCTTTCGGAGAGAGATAACTCGGGGGAAAAAATTACTGACGTTCCAGTCGTTCAAATGTTGCGCCTCTTCCAAAGAAACTAATCTCGAGCATCCAGCTAATGAAGAACTGTAATTTACGAAATAAATGGTTACAGGATGCCAAAGAAACTAACATTGTGGACCATTCTTGGGATATCACAGAGTATTCCACATTTATAAATTAGGGACAGGATGCCTAACAAATTAGCAAATTGTTACAATCAAAGCCTTGAATCCTATTTTAAAGCTATACTCTATTTGCAAAATTGCATCACAGTGAAACAAGTAAAATGGGGTGAGGTAAATATTGACAAGGGTAAAAATCTGTCATTGAAGTTTTAATGAGCTATGTGCTAATATAGACACAGGTTTATTTAGAGTGGTTGTTACTCGTATGTCGTTCTTATAGTTTCCCAAAGGAGTTTTTCCTTGAGGTAATACAGGTGTTATATTTATGAAAATTGAATTGCCCTGAAACAGGAAAGTTAAGAATGCAATTGTTGTGTCAAAAGTGACTAAGATGGAAAAGGGTAGCATACACGAAAATAATGAATTGTACAAATAAAACGCAATTAATAAACTTAGGAAAATACTTAGGAACACAGTAAATGTCAGTGTACATGAGATGCGAATTATATGTGTGTGTATGTGTGTGTGTGTGTGTGTGTGTGTGTGTGTGTGCATTGATAGAGACAGTACACTGTGACAACCAGGTGTTAAACGGTGAGAATTTTACAAACTGTAGACTAGGAACTGAGCTAAATAAATAAATCGGATTATACAATTACCTTATACGATATCAATTGCAAAATTATATAAAGTGGATTAGTCATGACAAAACATGTAATGATTGGGTGTGATTTTGTAAGGACTGGGGAGGACGTGGATTATTTCGTACTATCCACTGAAGAAAACGGCCATTTACACTAATGATTACGATCTGTAATGGTAAATAAAGGCGTATGACGTGATAATCTATACAAATTTAGTCTTTCTCCACGAACTTGATGGAAGATATCACGATGTGTTAGAAATATACTAAACATTAATTAATATACGTCAAACACAACTATTTTATTGTGTACGAGGCTACGTGTTTCGACCTTTTAAACGACCATCATCAGGCCTTCTAACAAATCGAGTCAACAGATGCTGTGTACACGCTGGGATCCCAACGTGTACACAGAATCTGTTGACTCGATCTGTAAGGCCTGATGATGACCGTTTAAAAGGTCGAAACACGTAGCCTCGTACACAATAAAATAGTTGTGCTTGACGTATATTAATTAATGATTAGTACTTTCTCCAAGAGATAAATGTAATTATGCTTCCACAAAATCTGTGTAGGTAATGCTACTAACATCAAGGAATTAAAATTGTATGTCTGTTTTGACAGAAAATTTAAAACAGTTGTTTAACTTTTCCTTATTTAAACTGCTTACAATCGTCTATTCAAGCCTCTAGACAAAAAAATTTTAACGTTCGTTGAATTTCTTCGTAATAGATAATTTATCTTCATGTTCTCAGTGTTGATTCACGCCACCTGTAAGGTTTTGACGGCTTGCTGGTGAGCGATATTCACAAATTTAGGAACTTGCAATAACGGTCACCGTAGTTCCAAAGTGATGTAACAGTAAGAAGGCACGTCTCAGAAGAAGAGCAGTCGGTGTGTTTACTGTGCTGGGAACCACCGCCAATTGACAGAACGACTGGTGGGAAGAAGCAGAACGCTGAGAAAGGCTGTGTTTAAATTCAGCTGGAGAAATCGCCTGGAAGAAGACAGAAGTGACACAGGAGCCTCAATCGGAATAGTTGCGCACCATTCGAGGTTCTAAGTGGGGACCTCTGGAATACGAATCTGGAATTCTAACTGCTTATATAGGTGAGCAGATAAAATCCTTACGTCGTTAAAATGGGCTTTAGATTTAGCCCTTCGAAAAATGGTTGCATGTGATGAGCATTCACTTTCTGAAATTCCACACACAAGGAAGAGAGAGAGATAGAGAAAGAGAGAGAGAGAGTTGTAAGGAGCACATGAATGCTCTGTGTGACAACATGCAGAGCTGTTTACGTTAACAACGTGCATGGCACGTGCAGTAACCACTGTGCATTAAATGTTAGCGACAGGTCGCGAAGGGAGTGACGATCTAAGTGTGCTAGTAGCGGCAAAGTGATGCCGCATAAACTGCGTTGAGTTTTCCTCCTCATGAAGATGATCAAGAAGAGAATATGGTTAGTGTCATCGTAAATTTAAGGATGAGGTTTATTTGCAACAACTACGGCTCTCCATTATGCAATTCTACGCTCTGCTCGTGCAAGCTTTGTAATGACGTTTCACGCAAACGTCCCCCCAAATTTCAGTAATGCCAACAGGTATAGTGTGAACAACGTCGGCAGATGCAAGAGCAAATTCCATTTTATACGTTCCTTGCATCGGTACATAAGTGAAGGAATTAAGGGGAGTGATGTGGTAGATATTTATACTTTAATTGTTTATTGTATTAGTACCGTCAATACACAACATATGCAAAGACCAGATGTATTAGTACAACTGGGTTATATCTGGAGACATGTTTCGGCCGTTAAACAGAAATCCTGAGGCCAACAAAGAATAGTATTGTAAAGGTACAGTCAAACTTCTTTGTCCAATGGGATCCCATTGGACAAACAATTTGACTGAACCTTAACAATACTATTCTTTGTTGGACTGAGGATGGCCGTTTAACGGCCGAAACATGTCGCCAGATATAATCCAGTTTTACAAATACATCTGGTCTTTGCATATGTTTTGTATTGACGGTACTAATACAATAAATAATTGACGATACACAACGGGATGGTCCCTTTCAAATTTCTACTTTATATTGCACTTCGTCAAAACTCTCAAATCTTTCAGTCCAAGGTAAATATTTATAATATTTACATATTGTTTGTTCATGCTACGCGTCTAGCCACGTTCGTATTACTATCAGTTGCGTAACAAAACCATTACTGATGCAGTACATATAAAAAAGGTCATTAAATATTATTAATATTGGCTTATCCTAATCTGGATCTAAGTGGGAGCAAGTGAAAGGAGATTGGAGAAAATTGCGTGGTGAGAAGATGCGTTGTTTAGTGTGACTGAATCAAAGCGGATGCAATGTTTATGGCGTATGGTATTATGAGGAGGAGAGAAAAGAATAGAGGTTTTTGGTGGAGGATTTCTGTAGGAACGATACGCTACACTTCTTGGACGTAGATAGGATGTTAACATTGAAAGGTAAAGCAATCCCTGTACAAGGCCTGGACAGGCCCTGAGGGTTCCAGGAGGCTGAAGCTCCCAGATTTCAAGACAATCGGTACATGATGGTGGCAGGGTTGCCAGCCCTACGCACCGGCCGCCTTTACCCCCCAGGAAATATTCCTGGTACTCATTTCTGTTAGAGACTGAGTCGATCCCAGGGCCATAGTGCGGCCGGAAAGATTATGTCAATGATAAATTAAAATGACACCATCGGGAATCGAAGCCGCGAACTTCCGGCTTGTAGCGCAGTGCCTCAGTCAACTGCGCCACCGCACGCCCCCATGTTTACATTAAAGTGAATTAAAATAGTTCAGTAGCAAGTGTTGGAGTGACCTGCCTCACAACGGAGAATAGTGGCGATCTGTTGTAACCGTCTTAATAAACATTCGAGTTTCTTGAGTTCCCGAGAAACTATTAGCTTCTAAACGACAAATCGTCTGCGTGAAATTGTTTATTTATTTGTCTGCATAGTGATATTTATTTATTTATTTAGTGCGATAATGTTAATATTCGGTTACAGGATTGCTTTATGTAAAGCATGCAAATGCGTGACCCACATTACCAGTTAAATATCAGTAATTTCATTATACCAATATTTCCGTTCACTTTGCTGTTTATACAGGATCTGCGACTGCATAGTGAATTGCGGTTTACTTACTGACATACGGAAGGGCCTTGAAAGAGGATATAAACCCAAATGAAATCGACTGAAACAGATTGACAAGGGTGTCCGTTGGATGTGGATGATGATAATTTTATTTGCATAGCTTGTTTAGTTACTCTTCATTTCCAGATTATGGGGTAGTGATGGTAGGTCTGTCACATCACACTATCCTATTTTATACTTTAGTAAGTTTGTTAACGATTAATTTAATTTTAGGAAATCTTTATGTACATGAATAACGCAGACAAATTTTATTTATGAATTTGATGTCTGTGTGACCGTGCATCACTGGTAAAACAATATAAACAACCAACTAGATGCAACAATAACAGCTTATTAATAATTTCAATCAGCTCAACATGTTTCGGGCGATAATTTCGCCCATCCTCAGGAGCACTAGATTGTGTTTGCAGCTTGTGGTGTAATGCATCGGCGATACTGCCTGCTGGCAGCATCGCCGGTGCTATTTTAATAATACTTAATGACCTTTTTTATACATACTGCATCAGTAAAGGTTTTGTTACGCAACTGATAGTAATACGAAAATGGCTAGACGCGTAGCATGAACAAACTATACTTAAATATTTATCTTGTACTGAAAGATTGAAGAGTCTTGACTAAATGCATTATAACACAAGCTGTAAACACAGTCTAGTGCTCCTGAAGATGGGCGAAATTATCGCACGAAACATGTTGAGCTGATTGAAATTATTAATAAACTGTTATTGTTGCATCGCGACCGCCTCTGTGGTCTAGTGGTCAGAGTTTCTGGCTACAGATACAGAGGTCCCGGGTTCGATCCCGGCGCTACCAGATTTTCTGAGTAGTAGTGGGTCTGGAACGGGGTCCACTCAGCCTAGCGAGCCTCGTGAGGTCAGTTGAGGAGCTACTTGAATGAAAAAAGTAGCGGCTCCAGGTCTAGAAAACAGAGATTAACGGCTGTGGGGACCCGTTGCGCTGACCACGTGACACCCCTCTATCCGC
>Ga0136643_10004605_pt1 | contig 19118 bp, 11 predicted proteins | sample TergutLab28metaG_FD_96883 | JGI IMG/M metagenome (GOLD analysis project Ga0136643, IMG submission 96883) | Labiotermes labralis P1 segment gut microbial communities from Petit-Saut dam, French Guiana - Lab288 P1 (version 3) (version 3) | ecosystem: Host-associated > Arthropoda: Insects >...
AATTCAGTTGAGGACAGAGAGAACGGGGATCTGCGGGCGGTATCCCCTATTAAGGGGTTCTGGAGGCAGCTGTAATTTGATACAAGAAATTTCATTTCATATAGTAAAATTTTCTTAATTTTTGTTACTTAAAGACTATTTATGATGACAACCAATTTATATGTCATTGTTAATGTAAAACAATTGCGAACCGGCGGTAGTTTTAGAATGTTACTACCTTTTTTTCCGAACATCTTGTGGTGTTGGCGTCCTAAATTCAGCAATTTTTAACAGTTTTCACAATCGGGTTGAGTTTGGCACGCCTTTGGAGGGCCTTTCGGAATTTCGGGGGGGGGGTTTGAACACCCCAACCCTCCCTCTACGCCACTGTTACGCACATCAAGAAAATACAACGGAAAAAGAATGTACTCTTATAATTCCGCGTTGAAACGTTTAAAGTGACTATTTTTGTTACGGAGGATAAGAAAGTACGAAGTGACAAATAACCCCATTTAATTATGTCTGTGATTCTCGTATGAAGTTTGTGTTCTTGGGTGAATGTGACACCGTGCAGATTTGGAAGAAAGGTACTACCTGTGTGGAGTAGTAGAGAGTAATCTGAAGAAGGCGACATCATGTTCCTCCGAAAGGTTTATACCTATCTGCCATTCTACGAGGCACCAAATTGCAGATTAGCTTTGAACACAGTTTAGTGTGCCCAAGTTGGCACTGCAGAGTTAGGGTGCATGAAAGTGTTCTGCTCCAACATTATATTTTTGGAATGATTAGTAAAGTAAATCGTGTTCTTTCTTTTCACGGTGGATTCTTCCAACTTACAAATTCGACCTTCACACTTTTTTCTTACCTCTTCCAACATCAGAAAGGTGGTGGGACATTTCTTCTCCTTCTCTAAGACATTTTATTCTTTTCTTTGCTCTTTTTTGTTTAGCGTTCAAAGAAGAGAGGGCTAGGGCGCCTTGGTTTTGTAGATCAGATGGTTTGGTCACGGTTGAAAATGTTGTTGGTGGTCGAACTGAAAGTACAAGCTGCCCCACCGTATCAAATCGAACCGTAGCACTGTCGGGTTTCTAGATTTGCGGATACGAATAGCAACCAACGCCAGTTCAAACTCAAATGCGAATCGCAAGACAGTAACTTCCTTACAAACTTTACACAATGTATCAATACACATTTCAAGTGTATTTCTTCATCATTGTAGTTTTTTATCATCGTATCTTTGATATAAGACAGTAAGTTTTAAAATTTATGAAGGTAACATAAAATTTTACCTGATTTTTTGAATGAATTCTCAGTATAAGAGGCGAACACAGGCTGGCGCTTTGAATTTGGGGCTTCTAGAATGCTACACTGAGTAGTGTGGTTATTATTTTCCGAAGTCTCGAAGTAACATACCGCCTTCATCTTCAAGGGTCAAAGATTATTTTTCCTTCTAGGACTCCTTGGCCCTTTAGAACGAAGGCAGTAGTATCTTAGAAACCTTGGGAACCAATAATCTCGCCACGCAGTGTAATATTCCAGGACACCGGAATCTGGAATATCGAAACTGTATCAGCTTTATGACTGGAGCTGTTTAGAAGTTTAGTAGTAAGGATAATTGATTTGACTGACAGAAAGATACATATTATTAAAGTGAATAAACTAAGGTTGATAAGATGGGCGCATAAGACATACATAAGAGATAGGTAAAAATCTTGGTTGCAAACCATAAAGGAGAGAGAAGAATGGGGAGATTTAATTCCGTAGGCCTCTAATGGGACGATATTACAATAGACTTAGGGTGTAATCATGTAGGCTGGATTCATCTGGCTCAGGTTGGGGACCAATGGCCGTTTGTTGTGAAAACGTTAACAAAACCTTAGGCTCAGTAGAATGTGGGAAATTTTATGAGTGACTGTGAGACTACAAGCTTTCCTAGAAACACGGTGCCCTATATAGGTGCGGTAGATGTTCAGGCATAACAGGTTCTATTTTTGACAGGATTTTCGGACATCCTGACAGAGGTTTTTTCATGGTTTTTCTCAATCTTTCCAAGGTACATGCGTGATCATAATCTAAACCAGGAGGCCATGACGCCCTTCCTCAGTATCGGTTACTATCTTGACATAACTCACAAACATTTCTCACTTCATTAGACGATGAATGAATGTACAGCTGAAACAGCCTTCTTAAATAAGATAAGGATCTTTCATAATAAGACCGCTTCCTAAGGTAGGCCTGTTACTATGTGGATCATTAAATGAAAGCGTAAGAGTTGAAAATCTCTCATTATTCTGTTACAATCTAGCAAGTCATGCACGTACAAGTACGTACGCCAGGTGTCAATGACCGCCGAAAAGGATCTGTTGTTAGAAGTACTCATGCAGTACACAGCTGCAGCTGGTATTGCATCCTTGGCCTTTGTCAATAGAAGTTATTTCTAGGTAATAACCGGCTTATAACCCATTCTAGCAACCTACCAAAAATATCTGAATTTCGTGGCATGCCAATTGAGTAACGTTGTGACAATGGACAAGAATTTTCAAGGGCTATGAAATATGAATGGAAAAATTACCTGTAGAAATCGCGGTTTGCGATGGGGTTTACCAAAGATTTCTCTTGAAGTTTCAACAGAATTTATATCGTATAATATAAAATGAAAATTTTAACAATAGTACGAAATATAAATATGCAGAATCAACATTTTTTTAAAAACTGTTTAAGGTTCTTGACTCTACTCGATCCAAGGCAGCGGCAAATGGGTAACTTTACTAAAAAATTTACATGCTTGTTTCATGTTTCAGAATTCATATATCCTATACTACAGTTGTGTTTGTCAGCTTTTCCACGTTTTTACCCTAGACAGTAGCTGTAAATAGGACACAGACTCTGAACCTTTCAACACAATTCAGAATCATCCTCTCGCTTCTCATTCCGCACTGAAAATTTTCAAAAGGAAGAGCACCTTCCAGAAACTTTACCATACAGAAGGCCTTATTTATTTTGTCTGTATCATTATTAGGTAGAATGAGGCTTCTATAATGTAGAAAAACAAAAGTAATTTATGCAGATGCGTATCAAGGAAAAGAGAAGAGCATTTATTAGAGAAAAGTTAACACATATACACCTATTTAATTTGCTAGAAATGGGAGAAAATTCATTTGTGATGAAATGTGATATATATATATATCGTTATAACAAAATATCAAAAAGGAAGGAGCGTTTGACGTTTCGTACTGACGCAGAAGGATGGGCGTTTTTTAGTACCCCATGAGAATCCGACTTAAAACTAAACAGCTGTATCAAGGACTACCTCTTATGGTATGTTTTGACTCCAAAATGATGAGTGCATCTTGTTGCTTGAGGGCAGTTGAGAAGATTTTGTAAGTCTGAAATAGTAATTATTTCAAAAGTTGAGCTTCTCGCAGCTATGAATGTTAAGGTCTTCTGGGATGCTATAAAAGTACAAGTAATACAGTAAACGTAAAGGTAAACGTCACCCTACAACAGGCCACTAAGACCCAGAAGGGGAGTAGTGGAATAGATCTACTCTTTCTTTAACCTCGGCGCTAGATGGGAGTGGGTGGTCAACGCCACTCCTCGGCCAATCTACCCCCAGGAATAACCCCGTACCCATTCTATAGGAGGTTGATTGAGCCCCAGGGACGGTCTGGACAGTTGAGGAAAAACTCACCCCACCGGGATTTGATCCCCGGACCGTGCAGCTTGTAGTGAGTCGCTATGCCGACTGCGTTATTCCGACCCACACAAGTAATACAGTACAAATGCAATTAAGAGCTGAAAGTAACATAAGATCAGTCGTGATGTGCACGGCATTACAAGGAAAGTGCCTAGACAGTAGAATGTTCATACATAAGTAATTAGGCTACTCAATAAAAATTAAATTAATGTGCAAGGGCGAAACTCAGTGCGCCTGGAATTTAAATAACGACAAAATTGTTGTTGGTTTTGTTGATGTTGATGCTGCTGCTGCTGTTGTTGTTGTAATGGCTACTCATACAGCAGCAGTTCCGTGGCTGTTGCGGAATAAGAACTGTTTCTTAAAGGGTGAGTTGACAGTGTGAAAAACATGGAAATCATCCGCATAGCCTTGCTTTCAAACACCTGTAGCAGTACTGGTGACATTCCGAACATAACAATGCTGTTAAGTCACGCGTGATTATTGATATGTAAGTATGCATTTGTAAAGATGGCAGCACTGTGATATGGGTGTGGGGATAAGTTCTAGCAGCAGGAAGCGACAAAAACATTCTACCCCCTCAGATTTGCCCTTCCTCTTTAATCTTTTTTTTTCCCCTCCTCCCCCCCCCCCCTTTTTCTCACTGACAATGGTTGAGGCCGTATTCTTCGTAAAGTCTTTCGTCTGTGATTAATAGTCCATGGAGGAAAAACAGGTTTGGTAAGAATAAATTTCTAGCGCTCAAAGAGTTTACAGTTCCCTTATTTCTTGACACTGCAGGAGCAGTGGACAGACACTTTTATTCGCAGCAAGAATTAATCGATATCGAAGTGAACCATACACGGACAAGCTCACAAACAAAATATTAACATATTGAATAATATGCACATTTGTGTCTGTGTTCAAGGCGTCGACAGAATCAAAAGACTTCTAATACACGTAGATCCGCAAATAAATTTTTAATATGTATAAACAAATGTGTTCATTGATAAAAGTTTAACTAAAATTGCCAAGGTGATATTTAACAGCAGGTGCTCAAAGTGTGACTGAATAGCTGTGCACCTAGGGCTGATGCGTATCAGACCCTTTCGGACAGTCAAGGCGTTGCAAAATTTGAGGTTTGCACAGTATTGTTGATGAAGATGCCAAAGTTCTGGCACATAACTCGGTATCGATTGTTAAACAGTTACGGAAGTTTCGAAGTAGTTTTCTTTCTCCCTATTTAGAGTCAAATACTCACTCTTATATAAGGCAATTCCAAATGGAATCGAAGTCCGAACTCCCAACGTCTGCCAGAGGTTAGAGGATCTAAAAATATCAGAAATTCAAAAGTGCGAATAACGGTTATTTATGAATTTACTATGAACCTCGGGGATCGGATGATTAAGCAAGAAAAAAACTTGTGACTGACAAAAATATTGTCCTCAAAAATCCTTTCCATAAATTTCATACTCAATGTTGAATTTCAGTATTAATTCGAGGGCGCCTAAAAATATATATATTTACGGACATGCATGAGCCGGAGAACAGCTGCAAAAATTATTATCAAATTTTATTTTTGGGTGTTTTTCTAAAATGGTGACGTACTTCACTTTTGGTTAAAATCGAAAAAAAAGTCCCTGTGCGTATATTAAACCTAACGCACTAGTAAATACTTCATCATCATCATCATCATCATCATCATCATGTTCCTGAAGGGTTAAACGTGTTTCCTGTCCCTTAATCCTCAAGATGAAGTTAGTCCCTCCATCTCTTCCACGGTCTTCCTAGGTTTCTTCGTCCTTGTGGTTTATATTGCAGTGCTTGTTTTGGTAGTCTGTTTGTGTCCTTCCTCTGTACATGTTGTAGCCATTTTATCTGGTACTGCTTTATTTCCTTTACTATGTTCTGTGCTCCATTTTTTGCCTAATACATTGATTCTTTTCGTTATCTAGTTTTGTTATTTCAAGTAGGTGTCTTAAAAATTTCATCTGTGCTGGTCTAATCGTTGTTCATCTCTTTTCTTCAGTACCCAAGCTTCACTTCCAAATTTCAATGCTGCTTTAGCTGTAATACTTATTGGACCGAAAAAAAGTTTTAATCAACATTTGTAGAGAAAGGAAAAGATTTGTATATCCAATACACTTCTCCCTAAGTCCTAAGGACTTGCTGTAATTGAACAAGAAGTTTTAGGTATTAAAACTAAACGTCTGAACCACCAACACATCGGGATTTCCCATATGAGGATTAACAGGACAGACAATGGGCGTATAACGTAACGTTGATTTGTGTTTGTGCAACCACTGATGCAGTGGAAAAACAGCAAGCCTTACATATTCGAGTGTGTGTTTGTAGCTTTTGGTATCCAACATGCAATGCGCGTGCGTCATATTGTCATTTGTGGTCTTTCCGGTTGTACAATATTTTTACACATTTTCTCACAAACGACGTGATTTTCGACAAAATAAGTTATTGTGCATAAATGTGTGTTTTGATATTCTCTACAACTTTGAAACATTTCTCATTCTAAGAAGAACTGAGCGAGATATGGTCATGAATGTGTGTTGGTTTTCATGTAAAGTGACCCTTATTCTTGTCAGATTTCAATGAACCTTGAATTTCCTCAGCAGATTTTTAAAAAATTCTCATATAAAATTTCATGAAAATCCGTCCAGTGGGAGCCAAGTTTTTCCATGCAGACGAACAAACAGACGGACAGATATGATGGAGCTAATAATCGCTTTTAGCAAATTCGCGAACGCGCATAAAAAATATTACGCTGTGCTCACAATTTCACAATTTACTTATATTCACCAAACAAAAATGCTCCTCCGAAAATAATGCGAAGGTTATCGTAATGTCATAATATTGACAGAAATTTTGAAAGACAAAGGAATTCTTCCTGGAGTTTACACTGCGCTTAAATCGGTTTTGTTGTAGCTATTATTTTAACCTAGTGTTTGCTACAGCACAACATTGAAGCTTACGCATTGTTAAACACCTTTGCTGAGTAACACATATTCCATTTTCTGTTTTGTGTGTGTGTGTAATAATAGTGAACAGTTTATCCTAAATAGTCATTGTTTTTTAATATTACGACAGTTAACATGTGAACCAAAAGATGTGCAGAAGCCAGTATCTTTACCCGACGTTTATGTTTGAAAATTGTATATATAGGCGTATAAGACCATTATATAGAATGGCGGGATAGCGTAGTCAGTGTAGCGACTTGGTACATGCTGGACTGTTCGGAGTTCGAGCCCAAGTGGGTTCAGGGATGTCCAGAAAGCCCCTGGGGTCATCAGAGCGGAATCTCTCCTGGGGTTAAAATGGCCGGGGCTTTGCCTTGACCACCCACACCATTCTAGCGCCGAGTTTAAGATAAGTAGACCTACACCTCTCTTCCCCTTCTGTGCCTTCGTGGCATGTTAACAGGGAGACCTTTACCTACAGAAAAATGTATAGATTAACGGATCGTAATAGTGCTTATTAAGTTCGATTTAAATGTGTGAAACCAATACAAACCAATGTATTTCTCTTAATCCTAATGTTAAATTCAGGGCACCCACTGGGCAGTAGCTGCGCTTTTCTACCAACAATCCAATTACATTCAAACCCGGTTATAACGACATCGGTTTATACGACACTCCGCTTATAGCGTCAGACTTTCTGTGGTACCAATTACTTCTTCTCTGTTAATCATAACACTTTATTCCTCGGTTATTACGATACTCGTTTATAACGACAGAGAATATTCCCTTTCATGACGTTATAAACGAATTCGACTGTATAATGAAATGATAAATTACTAAGGCAAGAAGCAGAGAAATGGGTTGAAAATGATGTGAATTGGTTACTATTATAATGAAAATGAAAATGAACCATTTCTAATAAGGGCTTTATTCTTTTTATACTCGCCAAATACTTTTTGGATGGTCAAGTCAAAGGGATGAGATGGATGGTGCGTGTGGCACGCAAGAGAGGGAAGGGAAAGGCATGCAAGATTTTGGTGGGGAAAACTGGAGGACACAGACTGCTTGGAAGACCTCGGCGCAGGTAGAATGATAATATTAAAATAAATTTTAAGGAAACAGAATGGAAGGTTTTTGAAAGGACTTGCGTTAGGCAGGACAGGCTCATATAACAATTAAATATCCAATCCCGTAAAATAGGGGAATTTATCGATTAACTGGTGGAGATTAATTTCTCAAGCAGAAATCTGGGCTTTTGGATTTAAGAAACTTAATCACTTCAAGTCTAGTTAAAAGAAATAAGAGTGACGAAGGGACACTTTCTACTGTAAACAGTAAGGACAGTGAATACGTGTAGGCAGGAACACTAAATTTGTAGTTCCTTCAAAATTTCAAGTCCGAAGCAGGATTTTTTCAGTACTGCGTAATGCAATAAAGAAAGTATACTCTTATAAATAAATATATATATATATGTGTGTGTATATTGGCGTGACAACCCCCAGTGGAAGAGGGCTTCCTCATTAACGAGATTTCTAGATCACACACAATGACGCACCACAGTCGGTAGGACTCCTCTGGACGAGTGATCAGCTCGTCGCAGAGACCTCTACCTGATAACACATACACATCACTCACAACAGACAGACATCCATCCCCCCGTGGGATTCGAACCCACAATCTTAGCAGGCGAGTGGCCGAAGACCTATGCCTTAGACCGCGCGGCCACTGGGAACGGCGATATATACTATTAGTATTACAAATTTATCTGAAAGGTAAAAGTTAAAGTTCAGGCTAGAACAGGCCGTGGAGGCCCAGTGGAGGTGTGAAGGTATAGTTCTAGGCTTTTTTTGACCTCGGCGCTAGATGGGGGTAGGTGCCCAACGCTACGCCCCGGGGAACTGACTGAACGTTTTCCGGAGCCTTCATTTTCACAGCCTTGTCTAAAACGAACTCTAGTACCATCTCTACACACCCAAAACTACATTCTATTTTAATTCTCAAACAATATGAGGGACATTAACATTCTTTGGTGCATCGGTTCTTTGTCGATCTTAGCATCGCGTGAAAGATTTTCAACTTTTTTCTCCGTGAAGGAAGAATCAACCAGATTCACTGAATCAAATGACTGCAATACCAAGTGCCACAGTGAAGCTAATTAGTCTTCACTTTCTTAATCACCAAATTCTGCGAACAAAGCTAGATTTTTCTCTCGATTCATTTATGGCCGAGTGTAGCGAAGGCAGAAAAACCTCGTGAAGTAGAGGAGGGAATGAAGCGGAACCTCAAGCAGACGGCTGCACACTGCACCGCAGTGTTACCAACCTAACATAATATTCCTTCATTTCAAACCACTCAAATTGTAGAAATTAATTCCATAAAAACGAATATCAAAATTTTTTTAATAATCCCTGACGCTTTTTTCTCTCAGGGCTTCAGTTTACAGGGTCATATTCACCGCAACTTGATGTTAATAACTACACAATTTCGTTATCCATCTGTTGACCGGTACCAACTTTAGTCCGAAAAACTGAACAAAGAAGACTGCTTGGAAGACGTGGACTTAAATTGTAAGACGGTTTTGTAGTTTGTATTAAGATGCTATCAGTATTTCAGAAGATATCATGGAGTTGTAGGGTCATTGATTAATAATTAGTTTCAAAAATTTTGAAAGGAAATTTCGTGAGGTCATGAAGGTACTATTCCCGGCACTTAGGGAGAAAGTAAGGAAAACAATGAGAATCTAGTTTAAAACAACTGTTAATATGGCTTACATTCGTTCTGTCTCCCGAATACATGTCGAGTTTCACCGATACACCAGCCCTTTCGGTTGGAACATAGAATTAAAGTGGATCGTAGGCAATGGAGTGAGAGTGTTGCTGAATTTGATACTTTCAAGTTAGCTCAGGAAGCTGGATGCTGCGAACGGAACAATGAAAGTTCGGAATTTACGAAAATGTAAATTCTCTGACCGGCTGAATGATCGTCGTTTTCTTGAGGAGGAGAGTAATCCATAAATTTAACGATAAGTTTCTATGCAATACTCCACGGAATGAATGATCTATGGAGTTACTCATCTACTTATGCACAGTCAAACTGCTGCAGGCCGAAGAACTTTATAAATTGCAGCTTTCTACAGGTAATGGTTTTTTTAAACTGGTATTTTTTTTTCCCCTGAAGATGGTGCACTTGTGCCGAAACGTTTTGAAGATGCGTCTTTAATATAATTTTAATTAAGACTGTGCATTTAGTTGATGTACTGTGACACAAAAATGCAGAGAATGGACAACTTTAAAATAATTTGCTGAATATGTCAGATGTAGGGTGTAACCTCGCACTTCTCGTCGTCAGAAATTTCCTCCTTCTTAACAAGCAAACAAATATTGCGTACGGAATTTGTATCGCGGTAGCACAGTGGTTAAGGTGCTGTGCTACAAATCAGAAGGTCGCTGGTTCGATTCCAGCTGGTGTCAGTGGATTTTTCATTGACATAAAATCCTTCCGATAGCACTATGGCCCTGGGATCGACTCAACCTCGAACAGAAATGAGTATCAGGAGAATTTCCTGGGGGTAAAAGCGGCTGGTGCTTAAGGCTGACAACCATACCACCATCCTGTGCCGTTGTCACGAAAGCTGGGAACCTTAACTTCCTGGAACCCTCTGGGCCACTCCAGGCCTGTAATGGGACTGCTTTACGGAATTTGTATTTGTAGTGTATAACTCTACAGTAATTTACACGTGCCTGGCTCCAGCTAATCATTTTTGTCGCCATCAGATCGGAAGTTAAAAACTGATTTCGTCAGTCGTGTTGTTGCCCATTCTACCAATATCTCAATAAATCTTTACATTTTCGAAGATCCTTTACCACACAGGCCTTCAATAATACTGTGGTTCTGAATTTCGAAGCTCAGATTACTTCCGTACAGCATTATCACAGGTAGTGTAATTGTAGTACCATGCTCCACACTCACGCGCTCAAAAGTGATGAAGAAAGTCTACTTTTGCTCAGAAAATAAGCAAATATGTGAAGAACTAGATTTGCATTTTGAATGTTATATAAATTTCTAATCTCACACACACAAAAGAATAGGAATAACTTAGTCTTATTGTGACTAGTCTACGAGATGTTTGGTCTGGGGTTTAATGTCCGCTAGGAGCAACTGATTTTTATTTTCTTCAAAAAGTCCAGAACGACTCCGAGGCTCACCGAGTTTCCTATTTATTGGGCACCGAAGGTAAAGACGCCGAATTTAAGCATGAGTGAAGCTAAACCTCTATCCTAAAACAAACATGTCGGCCCTTGAAAATGAGGTCACTACGTTGCTTCGAAACGTCGGGATCCGATAATCGAGCGACACAAAGTCGTATCCCAGAAGAAGGAAACCCACAGCCGAACTGCTACGAAAATTTGAAGTGGCAGGAATCGAACGGGTGTACCAGCTGTGTTGAGCGTGACTTTCTGCCCTCTGTAGTCGTAGCTTCATTTTTGAAAAAAAAAAAAAAACTGTGAAACGGTGTACACTGCTATGTTGAATGGTTTGGTAACACTTTGGTACCATTTTGGTAACACTTTAGTAACACTTAACTCCAAAACATACGCATTATGTGCTATCTTCAGGATGATTTGTGGGCCACCTCTCATTTGTACTTCTCATTTAGCATCTAACATAGCGGCCCTCTATACGTCACAAGTGAGATGAAATCCTCAGTAGTACGGCTCGATTAATTTGGCAAACTCTAACCTACTTCATGAAGCAAGGTGATTTTTGAGGAACTGTTAGTGGGTTAGCCGGACGGAATAATTCTGATTCTCACTACCACGTGCATTAGTGTCCATGTTGAGTCTGCTGGTGACTCCAGTTCACATTTCTATCTTTAATTTTATTCATTTTTTGTGCTGCAGCCCAACTCGGGGCTAGGCCCGCTCTTTGAGGTTTTTAGATCACACACAATTAGACACACACACACACTCACACACGCGCACACCCGGTAGGACTCCTCTGAACGCGTGATCAGCTCGTCACACAGGCCGCTACCTACACGAAACATAACAAACACGAAAGACGAATATCCATTCGCTCAGGGGGTTTCGAACACGCGATCCCAGAAATAGAGTGGCCACAGACCTACCTCTTAGACCTCATCGCCACCAAGGCTTGCCCATGCCCTGTTTAAGCCTTTTAAGTTCATTTTGTTATAAGGAAACATTCCCATATCTACGAAACACGGACATTCTGCTTGCATTTCATGCACAATGTTAGGCAATAGCACGTCGACCATGCAACATCATGATTCAGATATCTTTTTAATAAAATTACCCAGTAGCCCTGTTGGAACTATACAATGACATTTGATATGGCGCGTTTATCAGTTGCGAATGAAGTTCTTGTCCCAAGTGCCCAACACTGTAAACAGCTTAAAACTTTACCGGTGGAAATGTAAACAGATTAGTAAGCAGTCCTCTAGATTAACCTTTTAAAGACTGAATAACCTTACTTATACGTACAGAGCCAGCTCGTACCGCGCAGTAAACACACTTTGCATCACTTATAAAAACCAGTCAATTAATTATGTATAGGGAAAAAATCGCTGTTTGTTCTGATATCCGTAAAAAAAAAAACAAAAACAAAACAAACGCCCTCTGTGTGCAGAAAATAGAATTTATACTTGTTAAACGTGGTGGTGCATACAGAATACCATTAGGCTTCAAAAGAGTCTCTCATTTTATTTAGACGACAAATAGAATAGAAAACTGTCCAACTTAAGCTCAAAGAGGTAAGTTTTCAGTGGTTAATCTATTTGTTAGCTGAGTTTCATCTAATCAAATGATATGAAGTGTTCTCCTCTACGGTAGTATGTCAAGACACTGAGCTCCCCACGAGTATGAGATCCTAATATTCCACACATCCATTGCAAAATGTGTTTTAAATTCACAATAATCTAAAGAAGTAGCAACGAACAATTGCGTCTGCTAGGTCACATTTCGATAAGTTATTTTGGGGGCTTATTAAATATTCGTTGCCGCTGACATAGTCTACAAGGCAAAGAAAGTTAAACTGTCATTCTGCCTTTGCGCAAACCAGTGAGAATTATGGGAAGCATGGAAATAAAACTTCACGCATTCCAAACATAAGATCTCTAGGTCTGTAGAAGTGGAAAAGTCAGTCTAACATTCCATTACTTTACCAGCTTAACAGTAGCCTCAGATAATGTAAGGTAATCAATTTGATTTGCATCTGACATGTAAAAATGAACTTTATAAACATTAAATGCGTGCATGTAGGTCTGTAAGTATGTATTATTATATTTTGCTATAGATATTTAAGGGCTGTGTTCGTAATTATTTCAGCCTCAAGGTTGAAACACTAAACGCACCGGTGAATGCGGGACTTATGAGAAGCTCGACGGTAGGCGGAAGATTGTTTACCAGAAGTACTAGCGCATACTGTCTAAATAATAGTGTGTGTGTGTGTGTGTGTGTGTTTATATATGTACGCATGCATGTACCTATGCTTAGATGGGCATATAAGCATAGGACACTAGAATTACTTTTAGCGACATTTGCTACCTACATTGACACAGTGGATTGGCACCTGGAGTGAGCTGAATTGGCATGCAAATTGTATTGGGCAGATGGAAACCTCGACAAAATTTCAGTAAGAAAACCTGAATGGGGTAAACCACTTGTGAGATTTTGGCCTAGACACTATTGCTATCAAAATTAATCTTAGAGACACACGATATCCGAATGAGGCTGCATTTTTAGGGCTGAAGAAAATCTTTCTATTCTTCTTGGCGTCGAGCCCCACATGGGGTCATGACCAGATCTTGTTAAGTAATGGGTATAAAATATGGTCGTCATTTTCAGCTGTAGAACACTTTCGATTATACTTAACCTTAAAAATGCTTATAATGCAAAGAGTTTGATGGCAGTAAAAATGTAATAAAATATATTATTTACATTCAGCAGATAATAACTCGAAAGTTAAAATACATTTTGGATTTGTATGGCAAGGGACAACCATTCACGGCTGTAGACCGTTTGCTTTTGAAGAATAAACTGAATCTATATTATAGGCCTACCAAATGATTTTGTGCCTTTTTCATATAACGGACTATTGCCATTTAGTATTGTACAAGACTTTGTATGCCGATAATTTTTATCACAACACATTGACTGGTTCTTGAAAACTGATTCTGGTTTTCATTACGTGTCACTGAAAAACCGGACAGAAAGGTTTTTCTGATCAAAATAAGAGCCGGTCAGTAGAATATTTCCGCTGAAACACTAAAAGTCATTCCTTACATTTGTTTCATTCTTTTGATACATTCATGACGATGTTGAAATGTTGAGCTTGTACGTACGTACGTACGCACGTACAATACCCGACGTGATATGGGAGGACGGGCTAAATTTTGAAACTGGATGTGAATTGTTTTGCTGTCACAGCGTTAATAAACTTTTGTCTTAATTATATGTTATAAAAATGTAAACATTGATTTTTACATGAGAAGATATATTTTGATCGTCCGCTGTTGTCCCTGTTGTTTCTGGTCCTGCCCATCTACACGCAAAATTATTGATAGCGAGTATATTGTACGAATACTTTTCTCATAAAAAAGAGATATCCTGGTAAATAGCGAGATATTATAGTTCTTACATTGTCTAGAAATAGGTGGGGTGTTCAGATCGTCAGTCGTTTCTTGGTCCTCAGGTTGTAACTTGCAGAGAGCACAGTGTCTCCGTTATAAAGATCATTTACATAAAGGTACATAGTTATTCATGCGAAGTGTATGTAATTTTTACCAGCCTTTAATCTCAATTTAAAAAGTACTAAAATCTTTAGTAAAAATGCCAAGTATGAAATTTCATAAAAATTCGTCCTGGAAGACCACATTTTTCCATACAAAAAGACGGACGGACAAGTATTACAAGGCTAACAGTCGCTATTCGCTTTGTGAACGTGCTTTAACATTTCGATCTGCGAAAGCTCGTAAAATGGATCTTAAATAAATAGGATGGGATATGTGGACTGGATCAATCTGGCTCAGGTAAACAGGCCAGTAGCAAGCTCTTGTAAACACAGCAACAAAGACACGTGTTCGGTAAAGTGTGGGAAATTCTTTGACTAGCTGAGAACCTGTGAGAACCTATTAGTTTCTCAATGTGGACTCTACTCCGTGGGCTTACCGGTACAGTTGCTTTCAAAATACGCCGGATACCGCCATGTAATACAGGCTACGAACTAGAAACAGCACTGCGACATTATGTATATGAGAACTGGCCATTTAATCTCTGACGCTATTAAGCCTTTAGAAGCATGTTCCGTCTAATGGAGTAGCAGTTTCAGATTTAATATTGCAAATAAAACGTACTGAACACTGTAAGATATAGACGTATAAGAAAGGACCTGACGATCTTCAGACGAACTTTATCTTTGGCAAAATTTATTTGTGGCACGCGATAGAAGAAGGCATGTCTGGTTACACAGAGAAAGAATACAGATTTAAGATATTTTAAAAAATAATGACCATATAACTAAAGGAGATAAGAAATAAACACATAACAAGGATAGAGGAATTGTTTTATAATCTTTCAATAAAGACATCATAAAAAGTTACTGTACTGTACAGTACATACAACATTTTTATAGTGGAATTATAACAGTGCTGGACGTCGACACAAAGATTTTTGTCTATGGATCCTCTTATTGTTCCAAAATTTTCGAATTAAACATCTACATTTGCCACTAACACCTAAGACAATTGCAGTGTACAGATGTTAAGTAAGATGTGTGATAAAAATAGATAAGAGTATGAGATATACCAGTAAGGAAGTTAGTGACAAACACTAAGAGAGATATTGGTTGCTAAAATTGAAATCTAATAGAAAAGTGACAGACCATTTTTTTTATTTCTGGTACATCCAGTTGTGTTTTTCTGTATCATAAAAAACAAACAAACGAATATATGCCGTCCAACACGCACTTTGTCATAACACACAGGGCTACATGTTTCGGTTCGCACGAATCATCATCAGGTACTTATTTTTACAACAGTATATAAACAAAAGTACATGGGAGCATGCAATTACGCTGTTAGTGAGATGTCACTACATTTGGTTATTTATTAAAACAATTTATATGCTTCATATTTATGGGATAATATATCCAGATTCTGATGTATCCAGTTGCTTCTCCTACGTACAAAATTACACGTGCACCATGGGGATGTAATCGTAAGTTATACAAGATGAATTCTTGTTAATTTGCGCTGCCTGTAAATGGCAATATGTACTAAAAATACTTTATGTTCAGAGGGCAGACTTATTTTACAGCATACAAGAACAAATCATAAAGGGTATGTAACAAAAGTGAAAAAGCAACAGTTGGTTTCTAAAATCCGCATTGTTGAGAATAAAAACGATAATTAAAAATTCTTAAATTATGCCGAAGTGTTAAATGTATTTTATAGCTTGACCAAAATATTCTTAATAATTTTATTCGTTACTGGCCCCTAAAAGGAAGCACATTTTGTAATTTACGTCCAAAGGTACGAATATGGGCTGAAATAACAAACAAAACATAAGAACTGGGAGGATTGACCTTATTTGAACCAACGCATCCGTTGAGACCGATAAGAATGCGAGGAGTTTTTATTTCCATTTTATTTTTATTTACATCGTATTTTGAATATTTTAACCCATAAATATGACACATGTTTATTAATTTAATAAATAGTCAAATTTAGTGAGATCTCACTAACAGCATAATTGCATGCTCAAATATACCGATGTTTTTACACTACTGTAAAAATAAGTACCTGCTGCTGGTTCATGCGAACCGAAACATTGGTATGACATTACAGTGTTGTGTTGGACGGTATATTTTCGTTTGTTTGTTTATGACAGATCAAGTGGTTCATTTCTTTGGGGAAGTATGACTGAAAAGCGAATATGACACGCGGCCTACGTAAAGTTACAGGGATTGTGATAGTTTGATTAAGCTGAAGGTAGAGACACCAGGTTTCTCAGAAACAAGTTTAAGTACCTGCAAAACTGTACGATGTTTTGCTGAACCTGGAGGAAATAGGTTCTTTCAAAACATGGTAACTTCCTACCAAACTACATATATGAGTTTTGACGTTTTGTTGACCGTGCATCTCAGTATATTTATTTCAGTATTTAACCAACTTGATGCACAAAATTTGTTTCACAATAAGTTTTATTTCATGCTTCTACATGTTTCGAGCACATGTGCTGAGATAAATAAATATGATGTCATAAACAAGGAGCTTAATATTTGCCATCCCGAAGTGTTTAGCACATATATAAATATACCATGATGTGCCAGTCAAACACAACAAAACTTTATTATATACCGGTAAAAGTTTTAGAATTAGGTATCCCGATTGTACAATAAGAACAAAACGACACATGCATTTTATACATAGTTTTATCAAGAATGTAAGAGTTTGGGATCCCACAACGCATTTTTAAACATTTTAATTAAGGATCTATTTTCTTAGAAGGGCCTGAAGACGATTCTATAAGAATCGAAACATGTCGCCCTAGTACAATAATAAACATAATAAAGTTTTGTTGTGTTTGACTGACACATCATGATATATTTATATAACCAAGGAGGCTACCACCATTCTTCACAGCTGTCATACCCTCAGTATCTCATCAATGTACTTGTAACATACAGATGAATTAGAACAGAGACTGAGGTCAAGGTTCATGGTAGTTGATGCAAAAATTTGATTTTTCCTTACAACTCTAGTACACCGCCAGCTGGAAGAAGACAGGGTAAAGAAGTAATCTAAATTAGAATGGAATTTTGTCGCAATGCAGACCATGCACACAGGTTTCAGAGTTCTTGTCTTTATTCTGTTTTTCGTTTGGCGTAGAATTGAGTCCATTTCTATGCAGGAAGAAACGTGTTTTATACGGTTTTGTCATATCGAGTTGCTCCACCACGCGAAGCAGCCCACAACCAAAACGTCTAATACTCTAATGAAAAACTAGATTTCATAATATTTTAGTAACTGATTAAACGTTCTTCTTTAAAATACAAGATTTGGCTACATATTGAATGGTTACAATGAATTTTGGTGGTGAGAAGGAAGAAATTTGTACCATGTGTTGCGATATGGGATGGCTGCATCTCATGGCAGCTCCTACACTGTACTGGGGTCGTTGTCCTTCCACTTCAAAACGAAGACTGGTGGAGTTGCATAAGCTTACAAACCCAAATGGCAGGAGTAGGTTACCGCTTTTAGAGATAATGAAACTTAAGTCCCCATTCCTCTCCAAAAAATGTCTGTACTGCAGGAAGAAAGCGTCTGTTTCTATTGTCCTTTTTATATGCCAGTACAAATCTTAACTAATTTGATTCACTTCTTTCTCATTTCTTCTGCACAATTTTTTTGCCCGCCCTAGTCCAAGTTTTCCTGCATCTCGTACATCGTTCGAACAGAATTTTGCATTTGTTTCTTTCTTCTTAGAATCCCACCCTCCGCCACCCACCGCCCCCAACATCCACCCCCCATCCCCACCCCTCCTCTCACACACAAATACAAGGCGGAATTGATTAGATTGGAAAAAAAGTCCGTAACTGTATTGTATGCCCGATTTGTTTCCTCCTCCTCCTCTCTCTCTTTCTCTCTCTCTCTTCTTCTTCCCTGCCTTATTACCCCTCCTCTTTCTCTTTCTGTCTCTATCAATTCGGCTTTGTACGTCTTTGGTCTTTATTTCTATATATTTTTCTTTCTTTCTTTCTTTCTTCAATGACTTACAAACGGTTAAGGAAATAATCATCGTATATTAGTACTGGAAACGAAAATAAATAAGTCAAACACATTCATTTATTCTGTTGATGTTCTGCCAACTTCAAAGCTTGTAAATGTCCATAGGGACGATTAGAAATCATAAATTCAGAATGAAATTGAAATAATCTGTGGTAGTATCTTTAAAAAAAAATTCTACCCCAGTATTTGCGTGAATTGTCTGTGGACACTTAGGAAGAGCTTCAGTCACGGTAGATCGTCTGTAAGCCTGAAATTCTCCGAAATGAAGGCAGTATTTCAACGATCAGTCGGTAAAACTGGTGAGAATGAGAGGTTGAATTATCACTCTTCGAGAAATAAAATGCAGTTACCTGATTAATAGAGATTGTCAGCGATAAAATATTTCTGCCAATTGGGGTCCAGCCGGTCGCGGTGGCCGTGCGGTCTAAGCAGTAGGTCTACGGTTATTTGTTTGCTTGAATCATGAGTTTGAATCCCGATGAGGGCATGGATGTTCCTTTCATGCGTTTGTTGTGTGTTGCGTAGATAGCGGCCTTCGCGACTAGTTGATCACTCGTTCAGAGGAGTCCTACCGGGTGAGTGGCTCTAACTGCGTGTTTTCTAGAAACATCAAAACGGAGGCGGACTAGTCCGAGTTGGACCGCTGCGCCAAAAAAAAAAGAATATATATATATATATATAT
>Ga0136643_10004611_pt1 | contig 19112 bp, 16 predicted proteins | sample TergutLab28metaG_FD_96883 | JGI IMG/M metagenome (GOLD analysis project Ga0136643, IMG submission 96883) | Labiotermes labralis P1 segment gut microbial communities from Petit-Saut dam, French Guiana - Lab288 P1 (version 3) (version 3) | ecosystem: Host-associated > Arthropoda: Insects >...
ACGTTTGGGAAAACCTGTTTATACAAGAACATCATATCCGTGGATCCTTAATCTTAGAACAACAGGTTGGGGAATATAACCCCCTCTACAGATTAGCCAACCTAACTAAACTCATGCCATACAATACACTCGAAGATTCTGATAGACAAGGGGAGGACCGGTTATAACATATCCGGAAACATCAGCCACATAAATCGGTAAGACAAGATACTGTTTCATCCATTATGCTTTTATCAATGACTATAATATAAAACTATTAGACGTTTAGGTATGTATGCCTAAAAATATGTATATATCGACACTAACTTCTCTGTCATTATGAATTACAGACATGCTGTCACAACACCATTATCACCATGTATACAACGCACATAAGTAACTTTAGCAGATCTTTGAGGCTCCCTGATGATGGTTGAAAATAGCAACCGATACATGTTGGAGACCTATGAATGTTTTTAAAGTGTTTTAACCAAATAAGGTTTTACAATATTTTAAAGACAAGGTGCATTTGTTGGTATTTTAAATGAATGGACGCACTCAAAATATTCAATAAGTTTTGCTTTTCTCTGTGCAATATTTGTCGTGCAGTGGGGTCAAATGAAAAACACTTTGTTCACTTTCCTGGCAAGTATACCAACAACCAACAGATCTATCAACCGGTCTTTATTCAAGGATCCTAAACTACTGAGATGATGTACAACTACCTCTAATATCGATAGAAAGGATTACATAATTAGAGCTGTCTGGGGTACCAAAGCTAATATAGTGGACGTATTTAATTATAAGTTCCCAACATCCTCCCCACCCTGGTCAACCTCCAGGGGGATGAGCGGCGGTATGGGGCGTGTAATTTGGCGGCCATCACTCGTCCGTAGCACCAGCGATCTCACTTGCCCGTCCGCCACTCTTCGATGCGTACCCGTCCCCACAAGTGTCTGGGGCGAACGCCCTTTTGTGTTGAACTTCGTGGATACTTCTCAGTTCTGGCAGATACTCTTTTGTCTGTTTCCAGAAATCTTCAGTTTTTGTTTCAATCGAAGCTTCTTGGCCAGGCTCTGCTGGAGAGCCATGAGAAATTTATCCGTACTCACGTCGGTACGGAGTTCTAAGTGCACCGCTCGAGTGGTGGGGCATGTGACGAGAGTGATGTATGAGTTGTGCATGTCACTCCCCACCTTGTTGCACAGTGGTCCAGGAAAATCTACGCCGGTAACGGCGAATGGCTTTGAAGGCTTTACGCGGTCGAGTGTCAATGGTGCCTGTATTTACTGTCCCCGTGGATTCTTCAATTTCCACGCGTGCAGGGCCCTTTTGATGGTCTGACGAGCCATAAGGATCCCAAACTCACTGCGAAGCTGAGACAGTATGATACGCCGAAATGATGTAACCGCATGTGGGTTTGTAGGATGAACAACTCCGTGAAGCGGTGGGTGCTGTCGAGTAGCAGCAGGTGTTGCTCTCTAGGGAGGTCAGCACACTGTAGTCGACTGCCCAAGCGGTTGAGTCCACCTTCCAAAAACGAGTTGAAGTGTGTAATTTTGGACAGTCGTGGCAGAGGTAAGTTCTTCCATAGCTTTTGCAGTTCGGCGGTGAAAGCTTCCTTCTGAACTACCCTTACCCAATACATACGTGCAGCCTTGAGCTCGGTAGCTGTTAACTCACCGACTTTAATCTCTTTCCGACGGACATTGTTCAGGAAACGAAGAATCCAAGCCGCCGCTCGTACTAGTTTCAAATAACTGAATCTAGAAGCGTCGATAAGACTGATAGGCGTGGTTGTTATCAGAACTTGTCGTGGATTACTTTTCGGGAAGAGAGAGACTCGGGAGAGTTCCGGATGGCCAATTCTCCACAGGTCGTGCAAGCCATGACGGCCCGTGCCACCAGATATTGGGGGATTGAATTTGGTCGCCAAGGAGTCCCCGTGAGAGGTCAGCAGGGTTGTCCATTGTTTCGTTGCGTGGGGTTATTGAATGTCTATTTCAGTGACTCTGTTGCAGACAAAAATCTTCCTTTGTTTGGATCACTGCGTGTCCAACTCAAGATCACAGTGGCGTCCGACCATAGTATCGCCTGATTAATATAACCTGTCGCTGTGCAGAAGTAATGCAACAGCCGTGTACCCAACAGTGCCACTAAAAGCTCCAATCGCGGCAGGGTTATCCTTTTGACAGGTGCTAGCCTGATTTTGCTACACGCCAAACGGATCAGAATTTGTCGTCTTTAGTCGAACGAATTACAAGGCTGCCACTTATGCCCTTTCCGAGGCGTCGCAGAAAATGTGGACTTGGAAATTCCCCTTCGAGGTGGCTAGCAATCGACGGTTGTGCATTTGCCCAAGCATGCCACCGCCCTCCAAGGTCAGAAGACAAGAGCTCGTTCCAGTCAGTTACCGAATAACAGTTTCCCGACTACAGACACAGGGGAGTATAATCCGAGTGGATCGTAGAATCTAGCCGTGGTTTGCAAGAGCTGTCTCTTGATACTAGGCCCTTCTGTTAGCTGCCGAGTAATTGCCTCAGGGTCAAAAGAGAAGCAATCAGTTTCTGTGTTCCAGTTTAGCCTAAAGGTTGTGTCTGTACTTCGGTATCCTGGCCTTCAGCTCTCCAGATGGCTTTCAGCGGCTCCGATTTGCTAGCCCATTTTGCCAAGGGAAAGTTAATCAGTGTCATCAATGCGCTAAGTTCATAGTCTATGGCGATTGCGCCTGTGTCATTCTCTGCACCGGCTGCGAAATCGTCCATGAACCTGTTTCTGAGTGGCACCGTGGTGGGGAATGTGTCCTTGTGCCTGTCAGCGTGTTCCGTCAATGTTACAGACAGACCGGCGTACCAGTGAGGCCAAATGGTATCCGGGTGAAGCGGTAATTCATAATTTCATCCGTCGTAGGTAGTGTACTTCACTATCTGTGTGTAATTCTGTACCAGGAAGATCTGGCCAAGTCTCTATCCACGTCTAGGGCCAATTGAAGGAACGCTTGGGTGATATCGCTGATGATGGCTGCGGGGTGCAGTCTGAAAATTAGGAGAATTTCGATGTCTCCGGCAAAAGATTGGGTCCCATTTCTAGGACCTCGTTGAGAAAAGGCGCGTTGGTTTCTTGAGAAGACGCGTAAAAAACTATAATCAAATTAGTCTTCCCGTGTTTTTCTTTCTTCACTGCTTGATGTGGAAGATAAGACACTGCTCGTTGAGTCCTCAGCAGCAGTGGCTTCGACTTGCCTCCTCGTGATATAATGTAACTTTTCATTGTACATCTGTTTCAATGCTTCATGTTCTCAGACCTTTTTCTGTGTTAAGTCTGTTCCTTGGTAAGGCGGTGTCCTGCTTCTTTGGAAGAGAAGCTACACGGCTTTGATCTTTAACGCGGAAAGACGCTCGATATTCCTCAAGAAATTTCGAATCCTTGGCACTTACGGATCTATCGTGGTTGGCGGATATCCCAATAGTCTGTAAATCCCACAAGCGTCTGGGATCGTCGCCCGAGGGCGTGAAGGTCTGATCTCAATTAATGAAGTTCACCACAGCTGAATTCACGTACGTTTCGGACCTATTCCCGCTTAGTATCCAACCGAGCGTGGTAGCAGCTAGCACTGCCGACGTTGAGATATCTATGGGCGGACTGTCCTTCACTCCCTTCCAATAGTAATCGCCACCGAGGAGAATCTCTACGGGAATATCTGCCTGGGAATTGGCCTTAGGGTCAGCCAGTTGAAATTTGTGGGAATACGCCAAGGTCGTAACGTCTTGTGGGACAGCTGGCTGGCAGAAAGCGCGTGGGCGCTCTCGCACGTCTTGATGAAAATCATGGAATGCGTGCAGACCCAATCGAATCGAACAAATCTCCGCCGGCTTGACTGGTTGGAAGGTTGTACAAGTCCCTTCCGTTAATTCATTAAAGTTTGTCGTTTGTCAAGGTTGCTGCGATAAAACTTGGCAAGCTTTCTCCGTCGAGCACACAGCCAGTCAGTCTACTCAACTCCGTTGGTCCCGTGATCCAAACGTTTGCGGTTAGTAGGTAAGTGAAGTGACTTCTATTCTCCCTGGTGAAGTGAGGTACGTCTGAGTCGCTGGAGCCTTAGATTTGTTCCCGTCGTCACAGATATATGGTGTGACGTCTTGCACCTAGTACATATTGCCTTTCCCTTCTTTCCGCAGTTTGAGGCAATATGCCCTCCGTTGAGGAAGAGGAAGCACCGGTTTGCTGTCTTTAGCCTATTCGTTTGGTGACGTCCGTGATCTTTTTTACAATCCGGAACCCATTGGCCGCGAGAATAGCAAAATGCACAAAACGGTTCCGGTCCTTTCGTTGTCTTCCGTGCTGTTCCTACAGACTTGGCTAGTACGTGAATAGTCGCCGTTCTGGAAGTGTAGGCAGATAAAGTGGAAGACTCACCGCGTATCTTCTGTGTGGTGAGGGCTTCGTCCACTTCGCCTAAAATGACATCAATTAGAGAATTCCCATTCTGGATAGCTTGACGTGAGCGGTCCAACGGCGACGTATGTCATCTGGGAAAGACCGGATTATTTTCGGCGCAAGTACTCTGACGTATCCATTTACATCCTCTCCAAGTGCGCGAAGCGCGTGGATGCTCCTGTTAAGTCTATGTACGTCGAGTTAGGTGCCTCTGGGTTAGCGTATTTGATGGGCTCTTTATGTCCTTCAGGTCATCCAAACGAGCCTAGGTAATCCTATTCTTGTCGCCGTAGCGTGCTTCAAGGATTTTCTTCGTGTCTTCACACCTTTCGGCGACCACGGCAGTAGTCTCGACCAAGTGCTTTGGTTCCTCTTCTAGGTAACCCCGCAGGAATATGTGCTTATTGATTGTCGTTAGCGATGGATTGATATCCATTGGCTGCTTAAACTGCTTCCAAAAGCGCGCCCATGCCTCAGTATCTCCAGAAAAAACCTCGAGCTTGATCGGGGTAAAATTATGGTGGCTGTTGGAGCAATCGGAGCTACCGTTACTGCTGCCTCACATGTGTCAGTAATTGTGACATTCGTTCTCGAAGTCGCCAAATCCTTTCCATCTGACGCGAAGTCCGCACGATGGCGCGCTTAGCGGATTCTATGTATTCTTAATATTTCTGTAGGTCCGAATCATATTCACTGTCGTCGAGGACTTCGTAAATCTCGTCCAGGCTCGTTAGTCGGCCCAGAGTCTCGCGTAGTCTGTCTTTGTAGTACTCGCAATCTTCAAGTGCCGTAGTATCGGTGAACTTCCCTACTTCTGTGACGAAGCGTGTGATGTTCCCTCGTTACCTGGCGCGCCTTCCCTTCAAATTGTGCAGCCTCATACCAGCGTCTTGCATGGTGAGAGTCGTGTAGATTTCCTCCGTAGCACTCATCTGTCGTGTATTGCTTCAAATCGTCCGCAGCATCTGGTAGCGGGTAGAGTTTAAAGGAGGTAATACGGGAGTAGGAACCTCCTTTATCGGCTGAGCCATTGACTTTCCGTTGCTTGCTTCTGGCTGTCACCACTAGATGGCACAACTTTGTAGACGTGAATATAAAGCAGCTACAGATATAAAAGTTTCCAGTATTTTCAATGGAAAAAAACAATTCCTACGATCTACCATCTATCAATACACGCCGTTGTACATCTGCGTAAGTGCTGACACAGCTTCAAATGTAGCTATTGTCAAATCCTGCAAATTAGTTCGAACTCTAAGAAAAATGTCCAATGCCAATTAGCTGACCGAGATGGCCTCCAGGGCCTTTGGCTGCGGCATGTTTCCAAGTACTGGTGTTGTTACTTCCCATAGTGCAGCGTGAATTTTACTGTAGCGGCAGTCTTAAATCCTTTAGTTCCTGATGCGGAAGTAGTAATCACCCCTAAGATTTTTGGGTTTCGACACCAGATCTTTGCCGTGCAGTGCGGTCAAATGAAAAGTACCTTGTTCACTTTCCTAGTAGGTATACCAACAGCCAACAGGTCTACCAATCGGTCTTTATTCAAGGATCCTAAACTATGGAGATTATATACAACTACCTCTAATTTCGATAGCAAGGATTACATAAGTATATGTGTCTCAGGCACCAAAGTTAATATAGTGGGCGTGTTTAATTATGAGTTCTCAACAACAATGCTTACACAAACACACCTCTTTTTTACACGTTATACGTACATTGTCTTGTGTTTGTTTTATAAGTACATAATTTTCACATGTGTTCATGTTATTTATATTAAATTAATTTTATCTTGTAGTGCTTCAGAAACCATTTTATTAGGCCTGATAAAATTGCCGTTAATCTGAATTATATTGGTACGTGCCGTAAGGAGGTGGGAATACTACTCGTAATACTGTTCTGAGCTGGTATTCCAGACTAAATTATAACAGGATTGTGTTCAACTTTGCTTGTTGTCTGAGGCGTATTTTGATTTTTCCAGCATATTGGGATTTGGATTATATTCTTTATTCATGTGATGGGTTGTCATTTTATTATTTTTGTATATACGTAGGTGTATCAAAACGTTTCGAGATTAGTTCCATAGAACGCCAACCAATGGCAGTACGTGAATGCGTGCGATGGGCTTGGGAGCAGGGAACGTCGCCACTCAGTATGCGGAGTGGCGTCGCTGTGTGAACATTGGGGGTTGCACAACACGAGTGTTTGTCACCACGCGTGCCTTCACATTTGCGATTTCAGCATGGACGTGATACTGGAGCAGAGCGCAAACGTCAAATTCTGCGTGAAACTTGGCAAATCTGGAGCGGAGACTTTTGAAATGATACGACGTGCGTATGGAAATGAGGCCATGATTCGTGCGAGGTGTTTCGAGTGGCACGCGCGCTTCAAGAGAGACAGAACATCACTCGAAGACGACGAGAGGTCAGGGCGAACTTCCACGAGCTCAGCACCTAAAAATGTGGAAACAATTCGGCGGCTTATGCACGAGGATCGTCGGAGAACCATTAAGGACATTGCTGCAATCATTAATGTGTCATACGGTACAGAGCAGCCAATTCTCACGTGTGATCTTAACATGCACCGTGTTGCTGCAAAGTTCGTGCCAGGCTTCTTACCCCGAAGAGAAAGAAAATCGTGTTGCAATTTGTCAGAGCTTCGTCAGCGTGTCCTGGATGACCCATCCTTCATGTCGAGGTTCATCACTGGGGAAGAGAGTTGGGTCTACGGGTATGATCCCGAGACTAAACAACAGTCTTCGCAATGGAAGAGCCCAGGATCCCCAAGACCGAAGAAGGCGAGGCAGAGCCGCAGCTCGACCAAGAGCATACTCATCTTGTTTTTCGACATTCGAGGGATTGTGCACCATGAATTTGCCCCCGAAGACCAGACCGTGAACGCCGGGTTCTACTGCAGTGTTCTTCGCCGTCTGAGGGAGGACATTCGGCGAAAACGACCTGAATTGTGGCGCGCGGGCAATTGGCTGCTCCATGATGACAATGCACCCTCTCACCGAACTCTCGTAACTCATGAGTTACTCGCCCACAACAGCATTATCACACTTCCGCATCCACCGTACTCACCAGATTTGGCCCCTTGCGACTTCGTCTTCTTCCCGAAGATGAAGCTGCAGCTTAAGGGTCGCCGCTTTGACAGAGTGGAGGAGATCCAGCGGGAATCGCAGAATATTCTTGGTACGCTTCGAGAACAGGACTTCCAGCACGCGTTCCAGCAGTGGGAACGGCGCTAGGATCGAAGTGTCGTTGCACAAGGGGACTATTTTGAAGGGGATGCTGCCCAAACTTAAATCAAGTAAATACACTCTAGTGTATGGGTCCAGTCTCGGAACTTTTGATACACCATTGTATGTGTTTATATAATATAGCATTTACTAAACTCTTGAAATTGCAACCATGTAATACCACAGTAGTGGGCTGGCAAGTGACACAGGCTTCCTTCATGGTGTATAGGCTGCTGGTTAAGAGAAACCTGAAGGAGAGAGAAGACCTAGTCATAGATGGGAGGATAATATTATGGCTGATGAAAGTGGTGCGTTTCCTTCATTCTAGTATGTAACCTATTTTGTTTCATAAAATGTAGATCATGTTTTGAATAACTGAGGAGCTGCTGGTTTCTCAGGAAGGAATCTGCTCCATGGATGTAGTTAATTATATGTCCTTGATGTTTGAAGGCTCACAATCTGCTGGCAGTGCAATGCAATGTAATGCAACTAATTTTATAATAAAACCAATTCTGTTTACCGTATGCATTTATATAAAGCATTCATGAAACCAGAAAAATTAAGTTTGATACTGTGGTGATTTGTTTTTGGTGTTGCGTCGTTGTGCATTTCTGTTGTCAATAGATTCACTTTCAATTACAGTATAGTCTTTCAGCGCAATTGTTTGTGTTGCTTTGAGACAATATGCTTCTTTTCTGCTATGCAGTTGAATGTTTCTCTTGATGTATAATGTTCATACACCTGTTGTTATATTTGCTATTACTTCTATAGGTACCACACAGGCCAATACACCATATATAGAGATGGTACTATGTACACTGTACATCCCATCGAAAATGCCTATTAATATTTCGTAGATTTTGTTCTGAACATATGAGAAGAACTTCAACAACCAATGCAACTGCAAACAGGAGAGAAGATATTTTCAAATTGGCATTTGGGAATGAAAACCTGCACGAAAATATTAATTGCTAAGGTGTTGGAGCAGTAAACCTTGTCACACGCAGAAATGTAATTGCTCAGAGCATAGTGTTCCCACACTGAAACATTTGTAAGTACGTTGGAAATCTAATCGGAATATTCACCATCAGAGGGATCACATCATGACTGACTGGACACGACATTGAATCATACTTTATAAAAAAGTTTCCAGAGGCACTATCTGTCATGGTGGTTCCAAATGGTAGGGAGAGACTGTTAGTAAGTAAACGAGAGGCACCGAACTTTGATATGGAGACATTCAAATTGAGAAAGCCAAATGATTTGAAAGTTATAGACGAGTATCATGTTAAGACTTCAGACAGGTTTGTAGGTTTGAAGAACTTTGGCAATGGCAGGAAAACTAGTAGGGCTTGGGGAAAATATAAATAAAAATCTCATCTAAAGAAGTTCAGATCTTTACAAAAAAGGCAAAGATCAACCGTACTTTCATTAAGAATGTTCAAAATGTATAGATGAAACATAGCAGGCTGAATTACAGTGGATACGAAATTCAAGTTAGAATACTGCAGATAATAAAAACAGTGTAAGGTGTGGACATTCAGGAATGTAAAGCATCAAGATTTGAAAGGGGAAATTAGTAACCTTGAAACAAATTGTAGGAACACAAATATTAGAGACTAGTATAGAGGCGTAATGCAATTTGAGGATGATTACCAGCCTTGAACTGACTTGCTAAAGACAATAATGGTTATGCGCTTGCATATTGTCACAGTAGTGTGAATAGACTGAAGAATCACTTCTGTCAATTACTGAAAGCGCATGGGTATAATGACTTTAAGCAGAATGAAATATGCTGAAGCGTTTGAGGTGTTGGTTGTTGGAAAGTTGAAATGTATGAATCGCCAAGTATCAAGATCCAGCAGGAATGGTTCAAAGAGAAGTTAAACAGTATGCAGTGAGATATGAAATCTAAAGACAAGGAATTTGCTGAAGCATCAAATGAGCCTATTATTGTACCTGCTTATATGAAGGTGCTGAAACAAATATGGGGCGTATATCTAAAAGGTCGTGATGAGTTGATAATGAAATATACTCTTACGCTTTGTTAATTGTTCCGCATCTGTTTACGCATTGGTCCCAGCGTTTTTACCACTGGTGGCGGCACTTCTGGAACTGACTGTTTGGAATCACCTATGTAACAGTCGGCATTTGTTCCTGAATGTCAGGGAGTTACTGGAAACAACTTGTTGAAAAGTATTAGGGTTAGATACTACCAAAAAAAGTTTCATTGTGTACGTAGTATGGAGAGAGGAGGTGGGCAAAGACTAATGTTAGTGAAATTTGTTTACTTTGGAAAGAAGCTGGAGACACTGATAGGCATGAAAAAATTAAAAAAAAAAGCTCTTGCCGAGCGTGACGTCAAAAATGCCAGCAGTTTTTTCCCCTGCCGTAGCACTAAAGTGAATGGCACGACAATTGCAGTGTGTTTAATAAACAGTTTTTTAATCTATGAATACTTTCATTTGGGAAATCACAGCTACAAAGCGAAATCTTGGTGAACGAGGCAGATGTGATTCTGTAATCTGGGTATGAAGCATGTTCACATGAAAACAACTCCTCAGAGAGCCTCTAACAAAGAATATGGCATTACTGATAGAAAACTCATAGTAAAATTACTACGCTATGCACACTTTCCACGCAAATGATCAACATCATTAGCCTATGTACAGAGCTCTCATACCGAATTTTACCCATACCGAAATATACGGATAGAAATTTATTTACGACAGTAAATATTGTACTTCGACTGAGCGGATTTTTAAGAAACTCATACACTTCCTGAGCGGCAATACGTATAGATCTATAGCCCTTGAAAGTGTGTAAAAAATTGAAGAAAATGTGGACTAAATGTAATTTACGCCTTTAAGTAAAGTATGGATTTCATTGCACCGACTTCCGTTGAACTCACAATGGCTCAGGTCTACTATGAACTGTTTACCTTAAATCCGTCAAGAAATTTTGAAATTGCTAGTGGAAATGCCCTTGTATCTCTAGGTAAAGTTAGGTTTAATTGCACTGATTTTCACGGAACTTGCAGTTTCTGTGTGGCTTGTGGCGCTATTTTGTACCGATTGTCAACTCATCAAGAAATATGATGAACATTGGTAGAAATTAATGTGTGCCATAAGCAACATACGATTCTCGCTGGACCCTTCTTCACGAAACGTTGTATAAAGAATTTTTTTTTACTGAATTTTGTGAAAATCCGACGGTTTAGTCGCTTTTCCTGGGTTACCGACGGTCTGGCAGACGTAATTGGAGTCCGTGCAAGGCGTTCTTTTTTAATTCTTATATGACGCCTAGAAATGTATGTTTATGGACAAGTGGTTCACATAGGAGGCCATGTGTTCCTAAAGTACAGGTAAGGTTGTCTTGTGTACCTGCCGTGACGGCACAGGTGGGGAGTAGAGGAATAGTTCCACTCAGACTCGACATCATTGGTAGATGGAGGTGAGTCTTGCATCCTTAGTCTCACTCAAATAGTACCTTACCCATCTGTCTATCATACTGTCAGTCTATTAATCAAACTGTTTGAACAGTAAAGGAAGACTCCAATGATCACAGTCATTTCCGTGACAAATCACTTGAATTCGTTGGTGGGTTTATAACTAGAAATTAGTTGATCCAGTAACTCTGATATTTTTATTTTAAAGTAACTGGAGTATGAGAAATAAATATAGCCTAATTATGAGAATAAAGTAAATAATGTTTATTACGTAGAGAATGGTAGAAAGGAATTGTGCTGTGTTTGTTGCTGAGCACTTCCGGCACAATTTTGGATACAAAAGGCACTGATGTGCGCAGTGAATTTCCGATTTTCCTCTATACCCTCTCCCCTGTCGTGTTGTACCTGCCAAGTAAGGCCCTTAGTTTACTTTTGCATGGGCTTCTGAACTGTTGACGTCTAAATTAGGTTTCGTTCTTGACTTCTAAGTTATGTTTGCTGACTACTTAAGACAGGCCATTGGTCCCTCTGCTGGCTTTGTGTGTGTATGTGTACCTTACATTTCTGTTGGGTTAAATGTCATGAGTTGTCCAGTTTCATATGTACATTAAGTTTTCTTTATCACGACACAAGCCAGGTTATTTTGCGTGTGTTTGATGTCAGTGTTGAAGGGCATCATGTGAGCATAATCATTTTCTATTTTGCTTATATATTTGCCTTTGTAATTATTACGTTCTGTTGTCTTTAGTTTCTTCAGTCGGTGTAGTGTTGTGTTACTTGGGGGATAGTGCATAATATTACAGTACTTTTCAAACATGAAACCCACGTGTTCCCCGAAAAGTTTTGGGCATTTTGTTTTTTGAAGTTATTTGTGTCGATTTATTTTTATAATAATTTGAAACTATGAAAGAGAAAATATTTAAAAACTACTCTATTACGTTGTGACAGGGAATACTTTGGAAAGAAATAGGTGCATAACTTCAGAACATTATAAAACTGCTATCGTTTTCAACTACTTAACTTTGTGAATCTGCATTTTCGCGATGCATTATGACAAAAGTAAATACAGAAATAAGCTGGACGATTAGGTTGATCTCAATTAAAAATGTCGCCCATTGTACCAGATTTAAAATTGATGTATACCTCAAAGCAGCCTCATCCATCTCACCGAGAAATCAACACACCACAATTCGTACTGTTTTATTGATTGATTAAACCAACAGTGATGTTTTATTGTTATATTATGTGCCTATAAAAAAAGAGCGTACGATCAACTTCCTCCTCCCACCCACTTTTTGAGTTCGCCTATATTGCCAACTCAAAAACGGAGTGGCATCCCGTTGAAATTCTTCAGTATAGACAAAGGTTCAACAGAAGAAAAAGTTTTAAAAGTACTGGAATATTCAAATAAAACACAAAGCAGAGGTGTGATTATTTAAAGCATTTAATTTTTAGGCTATTAAGAAGTATAAATCTTTCAGTAAAGTGAAGAAGCATTTAAAACTTCAACACAGAGAATTTGTTACAAATTTTCGTAAAGTCAGTAGACTAATTATGAGGTGTCCAGTTACGTTAGCGTTGTCATCGTCATAGGGCTGGTGTGTGCTTCTGGTGCGCTCTTCAGCCATAGAAGGAAAAAGCAGCTGCAGGATATCCAGCTGCCAGAGCAGGATACGCAGGAGCTGCAGCGGGGTAGCCCGCGAGAGATACATAGGGGTAGGCCCCATAAGTGTCATAGGCACCATAGGAAGAGCCAAAATGTATAGATTCAGAGTTCCGGAGTTTTTCTTTTTTTGTTTCTTGGGCAGCAGCAGCAACCATAGCTAAGATGGCGAGAATAACAGCGACCTGAAGAAGATAAAACCAGATATGAACCTTTCTGTATAACGAATGAGATTGCTTGCTCAGAAACCCTAAATGCCTCGTCTGTGGTTATCTCGTAAGTTGATATGCGAATAAAAACTAATTGTCTTGCCATCTGTTGACACTTTCATTATTTATCAGAGACTTATTATAGGAACATACAAACAGATGCTGCTGGGATGGCAGTCTTTACGGTGACTAGACTGGGAGCCGGATTTCTGAGAATTGTAGTTCAATCCCCAGCAGGGACAAGAAAGTTATCTCATTTTGAAAGCACCCAGACACGTTCTGGGACACGTCCATCCTCCTATTCAGTGGGTATCGGGGATGCTTTCTCAGCGGATAAAGCGGGCGGGGCTTAAAAATTACCATTCATCCCCATCTAATAAGTAAAGCCATAACTCAATTACCTTTCCTTCAATGATAAGCACAGAGAAAACTCTATCATTTTAACTTTTGCCTACAACAAAACAGATGTAGTTATTATACACATCGGGACAGAGATTCGTGTCATCTAGAACAACGTTTTCCGAAGTGGGTCCCGCAAAAAGGCGAAAGATAAATAAAATGAAGTTTTGTGTGCTGCATCCTTATGACCATTATTTCAGATTTCGGTCTCTAAAAAAACCAAGCAAGAAAAACTGAGGCGTGTCTGTGAGATTTGCGGTTGTCCGGTGGTGAATCTGAAAATTACATTCGTCTGGTTTCGAGTCCGTTTCATTGGGGTGAAACGTGCCAACGTTTTGGAGGTAAATACTACCTGTATTTTGACCTCTAAAATGGATGAACGTCATGAAATGACTAACTCCATGGAGCAGAGTCCTCCCTGAGAACCTAACATTTACTCAGCTAGTCAAGGATTTCCCACCATATTAAGGAACCCGAAGGTTTATTACCGCATTCACAAGCCCCCGCCACTAGTTCCTAGCCTGAGCTCCAATGGATCGGTCCATGTCCGAGGCCTTGTGAAGAGTTCTGTAACATTGTAAGTTTTTACGGTGAGTAGTTGTTAGCACCACACCCAATTCCCAAGCTGGAGGACCACCCCATGTCAGCTGTCCGCGACTGTTTATTTAGTATATTCGCAGCTACCCTCCATATTGGAGGCCGTTACTCCATCTGCATTCAGAAGATGTGCCGTGGTGGCAGGGACCCACGTATCACGGCTAAAATGTATGAATCCACAAAATTTGGTACTGAAGACGTATAAACTACATGAAGTTCGCGTTTCCATTATATTGGTTCACGTATATACGTCGTGTATGCCTGTTGAGACATGTAACTTAATCAGAATGTAAGGAAGGCTAGTTTATTAGGTGAATAATCATTAAAATTTGGGATTATTATGTTTAATTCGTTTTGTAGTTAGACATTAAGTTTTGACTGAAATTCGATAATAAAGACTAGCACTTCATGCAAAGGTAAAAAATATTTTATATATTTTAAAATAAATGCTGATCGGATAATAACGGAAACTGGAAACACGCAACAATTAGGGTGGTGAATACTGTGTTTTACACAAGCTCTTTTCATATAACTCTCAATATATTGCAAAAGAGAAGTGTCAATGTCTAAGAACCACGACGTAGAGGCGTATAGTGGGCATGGAGGTTTGCCTCACAATTTGCAAACCCCAGCACTATATGGAACTAAGCTGAAGGTAGGTGAGACCTGGTGTGGACTTTGTGATCATGTTAATTGACACTGTCTATACTGAGAACCGAATGTCAGGAGTCCAGGCCCTATCCTATCACTGGGCTACCATAAGTACTTTTTACGCGTCCCCAGCAAAAAGTTAAAACAAGCAGGCAACATACCTATAAACGTAACGTTTAGAAGAGGTCGCGTAATCATTGTTGCCGTGCAAAAGCAATAGGTATTCGGTATTCTGAGTGTGTGTTTGTATCTTTGATTATCCACCATGCAAACGCATGCACTGTATTATATTTTTATCTGTGTTCTGTCCTCCTGTACCATATCTTTCCACATTATCTCATAAACGGCACGATTTTCGAAAAAAAAAATATATACATAAAACGTGTTTTGATTTTCTGTACAACTTTTTTCGAAACATTGCTCATTCTAAGAAGAATTCAGCGAGAAACTATCTTAAATGGACATAAGTTTTCATGTAAAGTACCCTTTTTTCTTGTTGGAACTTGAATTTTCTTGACAGATATCCGAAAAAATACCGAAGTATCAAATTTAATAGAATCCGTCCAGCGGGAGCTGAGTTGCTTCATGTGGACTAACAGACATGACGAAGCTAATAGTCTCTTTTCGCAATTTTGCAACGCACCTATAAACGTGCCATTTGTCTTCTTAATATCTATGTGACCGCATGTAAAATTTCTCAACTTTTATGAAGTGGGCTTTTATTAAATTCCGTGAAAATGTTTTCCATTTTTCTTAGAGTGGTGCAAAAATAACAGCAGCTTTACTTGACGTGAGTGACTTTGTGCGCTTATCTCGAGCTCGCCGGAGGCAAAAGTTGTTAAGCAAAATAAGACATGTTTCACGTAAAAAAGTACGGTATTCTGAAGTACTGCCGTTTTCGATATAAATAAATGCTGAAATTGCTTCTGAATTGTTACACAACGCTAGTGCTTCCCAACTTGCAATAGAGTCAGCAATCAACAATTTTACTCTAAAAACATGGGAATATTACCGAAGTTTCTAATCTGTTTACAGTTTACACGACTTTATGTCTGATGTATTTGTTGCTTCTAAAGTTAAGAGACAGTTTAGACAAACTAATTTATAACGATTATGCTAGAATCTTGTTTTACGCCATATGGACAAGACAGCCAAACGTTGGCCTTCAAGAATTGAAGATCGAGGGTCAAGAAAACATAGAGCGCGTGACAATTGTTACGACAAACATAATTTTCTTAACTTGTTGAATTAATGATTGTCAGTTATGAAATTTTATTTAACAGACTTTCGTAGGCGAAATACACTAATTGCTTTGGACTTTGTCACGAATTTTTGAGGCGAAGATTAGGACTACTGTATGTCTGGGATGTGACGCTGTGTAGATTGGTAGAAGGATTGCGGCATTTTAGACGAACCTGTCTTCATGAGGTAATCTGTTGACAGCAGGCTACTCTGAAACGTCGGCACACTTCTACCAGACGACACGGTGTTATATGCCAGAACATACTGTTCATAGTCACCATATGTCACTCTGCTAGGTAATGTGCAATAAAAATGTCTCTATTTTTATTACTTAAATGATAACTTTGGCCTGAATATTAATGTTTAATACTTACAAAGGCCTTCATGATGTCAAGAAGGTGCCGTGAACGAGTGAGAAGCTTGTGATGCTGAACCACAGTTTTCAGCTGATATTTATACCACCTTAAAACTTCGGGTTTAATGTATAGCCTTGACCTTATTTTTTAAAGACAGATTATATAAATATTGCCAGCCATAGAAGTTGTTGTACGTAGGTCATATTTTCCACTAAACTTCCTAACGTTGCTTGTAGCATTTGGCCTATTCATCGTCCACTGGAAAACAAAAGACCATAGTTCCTATAGAGATATCAGAGCTTGCAAAGGAAGTCCATAATTCGAGTGATAAATAGTGAAACTCTATATACACAGGATGGAGGAATAGGAACATGGTAGTAAGTCATGGCAGGAGGCCGTTTGCTGCAACTCTGGCAGTTGCCGATATGTGACGGTGGAGTTGCAGGTAATCGATATGAGATTTGAGGTGGAAAGTGGCGCAGTGTAGGATCTGTCTCGGAGAATTTCTGCATTCCCTTACCAGATTTTATTCCACACATTCTCTAAACTCATCTATCGACAGACACCAAGGGCTTCTTCTGCGGCTGGACATTCCGTAGAGAACTGTGTGACAACAGGCTCCAGAGAAGGATTCTGTGTCCTAAATACGGCGCTTGGTATGCGTATATGTGACAGGTTTGCTGATATTATTAAAAGCTCTTTTCCTTGAGCCTGTTAGAATCATACCTGCACATAGCAAGACATTAAAATTTCGTTCTACACGTTATTAACCCGAAGATGGATGCAAAATATTCGTCCGAAATGAAACATTAACGATCTAGCTAACTCCATGGAGCAGAGTCTTTGAGAAGCTAACAGTTTCTCACCTAGTGAAGAAAGTTTTATGAAGCCCGGATTTTCATCAACGCATTTACAATAGCCACCTGTCCCTATCCTGAAACTGATCAATCAGTCCCTGCCCCTGTTCCTGTTCTTGAAGATATATTTTAATATTATCCTCCCATTTACGCTTATCTCTTCCAAGTGGTCACTTATAGTTTTGCCCCCCATAACTCTGTATGCACTTTCCCTAATTTTTTAGAATTCAGATGAGCAATGTTACTAACATGTTAATAACGTCACATATAGAAATTAAAAAAAAATATTGCTTTTAAGCGTGGTGTTTGATTAGAATAATGAAATTATTTATCCTAGGAATAATATGTGTGTTTTGGAAGATGGGTACCGGTTATTAACAACACAACATGTGTTATTGCGGTAAAGAAGAAAAAAGTGTTAAAAGACTCTGTGGTACCGAATTACAGTGGGGTATGCTAGAACGAATGTAATTGGTTCTAGAACCTCGTTCGTCATAGCGTCTGTTCGTTCTAGCATACATTGAAATATATGTATTGAGGGGTAATCTATTCCTGGCCCACAGCGTAGAGCAAAGTTACCATTCAACACAACCATTTAAACAGGAAAAATATAACACAAAAATATAAGTGTAAAAATAATATTAAAATAAATTATTTAACATTTATACACTGTACATGTAAATTTGAAAAGCATAAACAAACTTTCCTTAGTGAAAACTTGTGGCTAAAATTATATAGCAGAATAATTTAAAAAAAATATTTTTCACTGCTAAAGGCGCAAATAAGCAGATAACTGAACTAAGCAGATAACTGAACTTTACAAACGATAACAAAGATGCTGAATGAAGCTCTAATCAAAGAGGGAAGGCCCGACACGCCATGCGCACGCGCGTGTTACTTCAGCCTATAGTATTCCTCCGCGTTCGTTGTAGCATCCTGACTTTATTGATAAAAACTGTTCATTGTAGCATTCATTCGTTGTAGGATCGTTCATTGTAGCATACACGACTGTATTTGACAACAAAAGATGCACTTGCCTATAGCGAGCATGTCAATGATAATATCAAAATAAGGAAGGAACATGCTCATGTGAAAAAAAAAATTAAAACTTTAATCCAGAGAACTAAACTCTGTATTGTTTTGTGTTTCTCTGTAAAGAAAAACCGTAAACATCGTGCTTATTTAAAATCGCGCCTTAAATATGTGTGGGGGAGCGAAGTAGAAGCGTTTGTAACATCAATGTAGAAGACGGTGAGTGGACAGCTTCATGGTACAGCCGCTTTACGTCCGGTACCCACTGGACATGAGGCTGGGTGGGCCCCAGAAACAGTCTGGACGCGGTGGTGAAGGAAAAAAATTTTACCCCTGCCAGAATATAATCCCGGCTTTCCTGCTCGGAGCCTAGTCAATACAATGACTTAGCTATTTCTGGCGTCTAAATCAAATTATGTAATTTGACTTTCACTGCGACGACGCGACTGAAAATAATGACACCGTCAACAGTGCTACAAATTGCTTATTCCCCTTCCCCCTGCCCTAAACAAATTTATGCTAATTTGTTGGACAATCTTTCTGCGTCTTCCAAAGCAGAAATCCCATGATGCTGCTGTCTCAGTATGTTGTTTTGCGCTTATGGTACTGACCCGTTGCTTACTGATACCCCTTGAAAATAAGAAAACGAGATAACTGAAGAACAAACAAATGTAATACAGAACAGCTTACATCTTATGTCTCTGCCCGATCTGTCATAATTCGGATACGTTTGGTAGATGACAAATGAAGACTTCTAAAATTTAAACAACAAACTACCTGATATGTGGTTGACCGTGCATGGTAATTCAGTGTGGGTAACAAACCAACTAGATGTCACTTTTGTGTAACACTTTATTTTCTCCTTTATAAGTTGCTCAACATGTTTCGGGCAACTATGTGCCCATCTTCAGGAGCTGATGACTGAGTAGTGTTTTCGCCACGTGTTGGTATTGTGCTGTAACAATGAGTGGTATTATTCAGATATGTCTATCTGTGTGGGTCTATAT